>Ga0209401_1000094_pt1 | contig 59527 bp, 58 predicted proteins | sample M_140807_MF_Meta_FD_187318 | JGI IMG/M metagenome (GOLD analysis project Ga0209401, IMG submission 187318) | Freshwater microbial communities from Lake Montjoie, Canada to study carbon cycling - M_140807_MF_MetaG (SPAdes) (version 2) | ecosystem: Environmental > Aquatic > Freshwater > Lake...
TGCTGGCGGCCGGCCCGCATCTGCTGGCAGGCGCCTGGGGCGATCCCGGCTGGGGAGCGGCCGACTGCGTGCTGCAGTCGTACCTGGCCTACATCCCGCTGTTCTGTCCCCAAGTGGATCTCAACCCCTATCCGGCTGTACAGGCAGCGATCGAAGCCACCCGCAACCGGCCCAGCTACCAGAAGGCGATGGGGGCGCCTTGAGCGGTCCTTCCAGCCAGCATCCCTGGAACTGGAGGGGCCACCGCCTCGATCTACTGGCCGAGCGCGCCGTCTGGGATCCCCAACAGCGCACCTTGCTGGTGGCGGATCTCCATCTCGGCAAGGCGGAGGTGTTCCAGGCCCATGGCGTGGCCCTGCCCAGCGATGGCGATGCGGCCAGCCTCAATGCCCTGCTGGAGCTGGCCCAACGCTTCAGGCCGGTTCAGGTGGTGGTGCTCGGCGACCTGATCCATGGCAGGGTTGGCCTCACCGCGGACCTGCGGCAGAAACTGGTGGCCCTGCCCGAACTGCTCGGCTGCCCGCTGCGGTTGATCGAGGGCAACCACGAGCGGGGTAGCTGGCTGGAGGGCCTGCGGCGGGAACCCTCCGCAGCCCTCGGCCCCCTCTGGCTCAGCCATGGCCCCGAACCCCGGCCAGGCCATCTCAATCTCTGCGGTCACCTGCACCCGGTGGCGGTGGTGGGCCGGGGCAACGACCGGCTGCGCCTGCCCTGCTTCGCCTACCGCAGACGAAACGATCCCAGCGCGGATCACCGCCCGGGCGAAGAACTGGTGCTGCCGGCCTTCGGGCACTTGACGGGTGGCCATCCCTGCTCCGATGCTGAAGGGGTATGGCTGGTGGCCGAGGGGACTGTGGTTCCCTGGCGTATCCCGCGGTTTGACAACAAGCCCCCCTGTCTCGTCGACGCCGGAACCAACCGTTGGTAACCGTACTTCCGCCCAAGCCCCCGAAACGTTCGCGCAGCGGATCTGCAGCCCAGACCGCGGAGGTGGAGGAACAGGCTCTCACCCAAGCGTCGCGACCCCGCCCGCGACGGCGGAAACGCTCCAGCAAGCGCCTCTGGGCGCTGCTCCTGCCCCTGGCTGCCGTGGGAACCCTGGTGGCGATCGCTCCCCCGCTGCACCAGGATCGCCAGCCCGCGGCCACGGCCCCCGCTGCCCAAAAACCAAAAACCAGGGGCGATGCCGCCGGGGCCTTCCGCTATGCCCCCGATGCCGAAGCCTTCAGCCTCGACGTCGATCCACGAGCCGTGCAGTTCGACCTGCTGGAGGGATGGGACCGGGAGCAGGACGCCTTCGCCGACAAGCGGGCCCTGGCCTTTGTGTCCGGACCGATGTACGAGCGCTACGGCGAGGAGGGAACCGCCTCCACCGTGCCGCTCGGGGATCTCAAACTCGGCGCTCGCATCTGGCGTGGACCCAACCGCAGCGCCGCCCGCCAGCGGGCGTTTTTGGGCATCCGCTCCGATGGAAAGGTTGTGTTCGGCTTCGGCGAACTCACCGCCGAGCGGGCGAAGGTCTACGACACCTTCATCGGCGGTCTGCACAGCGTCTACAACGATCTGGAGCCAAAACCGGCGGCGTATAAGGGGGCTTACAGCATCAGCATGGGGCAGCAGATCCGTTATTACCTGCCCCGCATCCGGGTGATCTACGGCCTACGCAGTGATGGACGCCTGGCGATCCTGATGAGCCGCGATGGCCTCACCCTTGAGCAGACCAGGGCCATGGCACGCAAACGGGGCTTTGTGGCCGCCTACATGCCCGACCACGCCTCCAAGAGCCGCTTCATCATTCCGGGGGTGAAAGGCTTCAGCAGCGCGGACGCCAACTGGATCAGTGGCGGCGCCACCAGCTTCGTGCACGTGCCTTACATGCTGCGGCTGAGCCGGCGCAGCCTGCCTCTGCCGGGGGTCCTGCTGAAAAACCTCCCCACGCCTCTGCCGCTGATCCGCTGCCGCAACCCGCTCCAATGCGGCGTCACCCTGGCCTACGACCTGGCGGACCGGGCCTTGGCCGGCTTCAACCGCCTGATGGAACAGGGCGTCGAGCCCCTGGCTCGGCTGATCTGGGCTCCCCAGCTGCAGCAACCGTCACCGGGACGCAGTCCCCTGCGCTCCCCCCTGAGGGAACCGGTGATCACCGCCGATCCCCAGCCGGTGCAGGACCGTCAGCGGCAAGATCTGGCCATCCGCCAGGCCGAACCTGCGGCCGAGCCTCCAGCCCCCTTGTTGGCGGAACCCAGCGCGGCCCCAGCCAGCGAGAACGGCCCCGCCGTCCCTCGGGCGGAAGGCCAAGCGGCGCTGATCGCACCGGGCGATCACGCCCATCCCAAACAGGATGGGGCGGCACTCGGGGCAAGTCCTGAGGAGCAGACCCATGGCAGCCGGCCCCCATCCCTTCCAGGGCTGGAGAAGGCATTACCAGGGGCGACCAACGAGCCCGCCGCCATCGAGCGAAACCCTGCCCCCGAACCCCAACCGCCCGCAAGGGTCACCACGGCGCCGGCCCCCCTGCGAGCGGCGCCCCCGATTCCACCCGCAGCAGCAGCCTCAGCAGCCGCCCTGCCGGTGCCACCACCACCAGCCACGGCTCCTCCTGCCCCGTTCTGAGAGCCCCTAACCCGCCGCCGCCAGAGCCCGCACCACATCGCCGCGGGTGAGCACCCCCACCGGCCGTCGCTCCTCATCGAGCACGAACAGCCGCTGGGTGGAACGATCGTGGAGTTGGCGAGCGGCCGCCGGCAGCGGGGTGGAAGCAGCACAGGCATGGGTGGCTTTGCTCATCACATCGGCCACATGGCTGCCCAGCACTTGGTGCACCTGGCGATCCCACTCCAGAGGGTTGCGCAGGTAGATCACCGCATCGAGCAGCATCACGTAGGGGCCGGCATCAAAGCCGCTCTCACGCACCATCAGGTCGGTTTCGGTGAGTTCCCCCACCAGGTCACCGGCTTCGCCCACCACCGCCAGGGCGCTGACCTTGTGGTCGCTCATCAGCTTCACGGCCTCCTGCAGGGGCGTTTCAGCCCGCACACTCAACACCGGGCTGCTCATCACCTCCGCCACGGACCGATCGACAACCATGGTCATCCCTACAGCGTGCCTTTTCCGCATTCTGCAGACCGCCGCGGCCCTTGAAAGCCCGCCGGGCAGGTTGATACATCCTTAGAGATGCCGGCGATCCCTCCATCCCTTCTCCGGATCACCTCCCGCCCGCCCGTGCCCCGACTGCGCCGCCTCGCCGACCTGCTCACCATCGCCCGGGCCCTGCTCGGCCTGCCCCTGCTGCTCGCCCTGGGCAGCGGACACCAGGGCCTGGCCTGGGGGCTGCTCCTCCTGGGGGGCCTCAGCGACGCGGCCGACGGAGCCCTGGCCCGCCGTGCCGGCGGTGGTTCCGTGTGGGGGGCCCGCCTCGATCCCCTCACCGACAAGATCCTGATCAGTGCCCCGCTGATCTGGCTAGCGGCGCGGGGATTGCTGCCGATCTGGGCGGTGTGGCTGCTGCTGGCCCGGGAACTGCTGATCTCCGGCTGGCGGGCCGGCCAGGGCAGCGGCGGTCCCGCCTCCCTGGCGGGAAAGTTGAAAACGATTCTGCAGTTCCTGGCTCTGCTGCTGCTGCTCTGGCCCGCCGACTGGACCCTCGGAGTGCCGGCTGGTGCAGCGGGCGGCTTCGGGCTGCCGGTGCTGATGCAGGTGATCGGTTGGTGGCTGTTCTGGCCTTCGCTGCTGCTGGCGCTCACCTCGGCCTGGGGATACCTGCAGCCGTGGCGGCGGGAGGACAACACCTGAATGGCGATCGAGCTTGCGAGTCCGCGCTCAACGAGACCAAGCCCTGTTCCCCCGCACCCCTCATGCAGCCAGCAAGGGGCCATCGCCTGAGAAATCAGGGCTGGTGGGAAGCCGCAGCGCGTAATCGTTGGCGTAGCTGTCCACCAGGGTTGCCTCCAGGTCGAAGGCCGGCTCCCAGGCCAGTTCCCTGCGCACCCGGGTGATGTCGGTGAGGAAGTGGGCCAGGCGAAGCGGAAACGCTTTGCGGGCCTTCTTATCCAGCCCAGCGGGTTCGAAGCTGCGGATCTCCACTGCGGCAGGATCCTTGCCGGCGGCCCGGGCGGCGGCCTGAACCAGGCCCCGGAAGCTGATGCCCTGGCGGCCGCTGCAGTTGTAGATGCGATTGGCGGCGGCCTCCACCTCAATGGAGCGGGCCATGGCCGCGGCGAGATCATTCACATGCCCCAGCTGGGTGATCGTGCTCCCATCCCCCGGCAGGGGCACGGGCCGGTCGTGCACGATGCGATCAAAGAACCAGCTCTCCACGGGGTTGTAGTTGCCCGGGCCCACGATGTAGGTGGGACGAAAGCTGGTGAAGGGGATGCCCTGGTTGCGCAGCCAGGCTTCGGTTTCAGCCTTACCGGCATGGCGGCTTGCCGGATCGATGGGGCTGTCCTCATCGAGGGGCCACAGCTCGCTATCGGCATAGACGCCGGCCGAACTCACATACACAAAGCGATGGCTGGGCGCCCCGGTGCGCGCGATCACAGCGCTGGAATCCTCCTGGGTGCGGCCGGAGCTGTCGACGATCACATCGAAGCGGCGCCCCTCGAGCTGCTGCAAGCCCTCCGGAGTGCTGCGGTCGCCCAGAAGGTGCTCCACCCCGGCCGGCACGGGCTGGTTGCCGCGGCTGAACAGGGTGAGGGTATGGCCGGCTTGTTGCAGCAGCCGCACCAGCGGTTTACCCACGAAGCGGGTGCCGCCCATCACCAGGATGTCCATGCCGAAACCCGAGGACGGGCCGTGAAACCGGCCGCCATTCAACCCCCCCGGCCGCCGGCATGGGCGATGGCCCTGCCCGGCTGGGGAACCTTGGAGGCCCGGCTCACTTCACCTGGGTCATGCCGGTGTCGATCCGCTCGATGGTGGGCGCCCCAAGGCTCTGCTGCCACAGGGCCAGCACGGCCCAGTGCCCCTGGGCCCGCGGTCGGGTGGCCACGGAGGAATCCACTACGCCGGCGCGGACCTGCTCCACCAGCTCGGGCAGATCATCGATTCCCACGGCCTTCACCCGGCCCCGGGCCCCGAGGCTGGCGATGGCGCGACCGATCCCGATCGGGCCGCTGGCATCGCTCGCCACCCAGCCGCGCAGGTTGGGATGGGCCCGCATCGTGGCCAGGGCCTCGCGCTCGGCCCGGGCGATGTCGTCGAGATCGCTGGGGGTCGCCACCACCGTGATGCCGGGATAACGGCGGAACACCTCCTGGTGGCAGCGGAACCGGGTCGCGTGATTGGGCGCCGTGGGCACGCCCTGCATGATCGCCACCTCGCCCCGCCCCCCCAACAACGCCACCAGCCGCTCGGAGCCGATGCTGGCCTGGCGGCAGTCGTCGTTGCCGACGGCGGTGATCGCCAGGCCCGCGGGCGAAGCGGAATCGAACACCACCAGGCCGATCCCTGCGGCCCGGGCCTGGGTCAGCAAGGGATTGAGAGCGGCCGAATCGAGCAGATCGATAAAAATGCCGGCGGGCTTCGAGGCGATCGCCTTGGCCAGCATCTGCTGCTGCAGGGCGATCGTGGCCTGCTGCGGAGCCATCTCCTCGATGCTCACGCGGCGGCCGGTCTGGCTGGAGAGCATGGCGGCGCCGGACAGGGCGCCTTGGCGCACCTGCTCAAACCAGGGATGGCCCACCTTGGGGATCATCACGAAACGCAGGGGTGAGCGGTCGGTTCGGGGCAGGGCCGAGGCGGGCTGGAGTTGCTGCGACGGAGTCGCCGAGCCGGCCATGGCCGCAGGAGCCCAAGGGGTCAACCCAGCCAGGAGCAGGCCGGTTGCTACGCCAATGCGGAGCGCAACGCGGCGGACCCGGGCTGACCCCCAGCGGCTTGCCTCCCAGCAGCTGGCCGGGCAACACCCGCGGCGGAGTGGGACCGCCAGCGACGGAACTCCCCACCCCGGCAGCTTCGAATCGGGGCTCATAACATCCGGCGACAACCTTCATGCTGAGGACGCTTGCCGGGATGGCCAACCCGGCCGACACAATCCAGCACCCGCCCGCAGGACGCCGCGATGCCGATCGGAACCGCCTGGACCGCCCAGCCGGCCGTGCTGACGAGCACGGCCGGCTTCCGCCATTTCGCCCTGATCGGCGAGCGGGGCAAGGGGGCTGGACGGGCCGTGGAACTGGCTGCGGTGCTGGAGCGCTCCTTCCGTCTGGTGGTGCAACTTTCGCAGCTGCGCGACCCGCAGCTCTGGCAGCCTGGCTGGCAGTCCTTGCGGCGCACCATGCAGATCATCCCCGCCATCGACCTGCTCGACGGCCAGTGCGTGCGCCTGCATCAGGGTGATTACAACCAGGTGACCCGCTTCAGTGATGACCCGGTGGCCCAGGCCCTGGCCTGGCAGCGCCAGGGGGCCGAGCGGCTCCACCTGGTGGATCTTGATGGGGCCCGCAGCGGAGCACCGGTGAACGATGCGGTGGTGCGGGCGATCGTGGCGGCCCTCGCCATCCCGGTGCAGCTCGGCGGCGGGGTGCGCAGCCTGGAGCGGGCTGAGGCCCTGCTGGCGATCGGCCTCGACCGGGTGATCCTCGGCACGGTGGCGATCGAGCAGCCCGACCTGGTGCGGGATCTGGCGGCGCGTCACCCGGGCCGGATCGTGGTGGGCATCGACGCCCGCAACGGCCGGGTGGCCACCCGCGGCTGGCTTGAAGAGAGCGACGTGGAAGCCCAAGCCCTGGCGGCGAGCTTCGAAGGCAGCAGCGTCGCCGCCCTGATCACCACCGACATCGCCACCGACGGCACCCTGGCCGGACCGAACCTGGCCTTCCTGCGCCGCATGGCCCAGGCCAGCTCGATTCCGGTGATCGCCTCTGGCGGCATCGGCGATCTCACGGATCTGCTCAGCCTCCTCTCCCTGGCCCCCCTGGGGGTGGAGGGGGTGATCGTGGGCCGCGCCCTCTACGACGGTGGGGTGGATCTGGCCGAGGCCCTGCAGGCGATCGGTCCGGCCCGCCTCCAGGATCCGCTCAGCCTGCCGATCGCCTGACCACGAAGCTCCTGACCATTGGCCGGCAGGCATCGGAGCCAAGCATGGGATCGGCGTGCCAACACTTGACAAGCGGCCAGCAAACAGCTCCTGGATCGGTTGATCTATAACGGAGCAACGCACGAGATCCAGACAACGTGGCCCTCGCCACTTTTCCTGACGGGGCTCCCCCCGCCACGGATTCCCCAATCTGCACCGGCGAGCCCGTCAACGACGACGCTCGACCGATCAACGTTGAGGCGGTGTATCAGCGCTGCCGCCAGCTGGGCATGCGGCTCAGCCGGCAGCGCCGCATGGTGCTCAATCTTCTCTGGGACGAGCGCACGCACCTGAGTGCCCGCGACATCTTTGAAAAATTGAACGATCTGGGCCGCAATATCGGCCACACCTCCGTCTATCAGAACCTTGAGGCCCTGCAGTCGGCCGGGGTGATCGAATGCATCGACCGGGCCAGCGGCCGCCTCTACGGCTACCGGGCCGATCCCCACAGTCACCTGACCTGCGTGGAGTCCGGATCCATCACCGACCTCGACGTGGAGCTGCCCGACGACCTTCTCCGACAGATCGAGGCCACCACGGGCTTCGCCATCGAGAGCTACACCCTCCATCTCAGTGGCCGGCGCCGCCCCTGAGCCACGCCGCAAGGCTTCAGGCCTGGATGGATCGTCAGCCGCTCGTTACGGTGTGAACGCATCCGCTCTCCCGACCGTGAGCCGCCGCAAGGCTGAGCCCGGCCCATGGCTTCTTCTCTTCGCCGAGCCCCTGCAGCGTGAGGGGCTGCGGCGCTGGCTGGAGGACGACCCGGCGGGTTATCGGGTCACGGCAGATCCCCGCCAGGAGGGAATCTCACCGCGACTGCTGATCTGGAGTGTTACCAGCCCACCACCGGCCGAGCGACTCGAGGCCGAAGCCCGCCAACTGCTCGATCGTTGGCAGCCCGCGCCGCTGCTGCTCCTGCTCCCGGAGGGCCACGCTTACCCCCAACGGCTGCTGTTGAGCCTCCCGGTGCAGGGCCTGCTGGAGCAGCCCGAGCCCAGCCTGCTGCGCCAGAGCGTGGCCACCCTCCTGGCCGGTGGCCGGGTGGTGGAGATCGCTCCGGCCTCGGGGCCGCCGCCGCAGCCAGCGGCACGCCCGCCCATGGGTCTGGGGGAGTGGCTGCTGGTGAGCGGTCTGCAGCAGATCGACGCTGAACGGCACCTCTGCAGGGCCCTGCTCGAGGCGCAGCCCGCCAACCTTCTGTCCCAATGGCTCCTGGAGGGCCGCCTCCGCGAACTCCAGGCGGCCCGCTCCCTGCTGCTCTGGCTTTTGGGGCCCCTGCAGATGGCCTGGAGCCGAGGGGAGCAGCCCTGGGACGCTGACGAGCCGGGTGGTGAATCCGGAGTCCCGGCCCGGGGCGAGCTTCGCGGATCGAGCCGAGCCAATGGATCCAGCCGAGCCAATGGGTTGGGCGCCACCAGCCAACTGCTGCACCGCAGCGAAGCGGCGCCTGTCCAGGGCGGTGTGAGCATCACCCTGCGGCAGCGCACCGCCGACGGCATCTGGCAGGCCCTGCGGGAGCGCCTCAGCGAGGCCGCCAGCGCCGGACCCGACAATCGCAGTGGCGAGCTCCTGGCCTTCGATGGTCTCCATCCCGACCGACGTCGCGATCTGCTGCTGGCTCTGCTCGAACAGTTCGAGCTGCTGCGCCGGCGGCTCCAACACCAGGAGCTGGGGGGAGATGCGCTGATCCAGGCCTGGAACGAACTTCAGCCCGAACTGCGGCGCCAGGCCCTGCGCCGCATGGCCGGCTCCTACGTGCAGCTGCCCAATGAGGGACAACTCCGCCCCGTGGCCGAAACCCTTGTGGGATCGGGGAATTTCGCCGTGAACGACCCGGAACTCCCCGAACCGATGGCCATGCTCACAACCCTTCTGCAGGCCCGTCCACTGCTGGTGGAGGGTCGGCTGCTGGGCCCGGATGAACCCCAGGCGTTGCTTTACCTGGAGATGCTGCTGGCCAACTGGCTGGTGCGCAGCGCCGAGCTGATCAGCGCCGAGGTGCTCGCGGCCGCCGCCGAGTGGCCTGAGCTGCGGCGCTACCTGCTGCAGCCCGATCTCCTGGCCACCCGCAATCTCGAGCGGCTACGCAACCAGCTCAACAGCCAGCAGCGCTGGAGCAGCTGGATCACCCGTCCCGTGCAGCTCTACGAAAGCCGCAGGCCGCTCTTCCGCCTCGAGCCAAGCGGCATCAACACCATCACCCTCACCGAGCCGCGGGACCGTGAATTGCGGCAGTTGCCCTGGCTCCAGCAACTGGTGACCCTGGCCCTGGAGGCCCGCGATGCGCTTGCCCCCCAGGTCCAGAGCCTGATCCGCGGCTTCGGCGACCTGGTGGTGGTGGTGCTCACCCAGGTGGTGGGCCGGGCGATCGGACTGGTGGGGCGCGGCATCGCCCAGGGGATGGGGCGCAGCCTCGGCCGAACCGAACGCAGCTGAATCACGACCGGCACAATGGTGCCCAGCCGACAGCGGGACTTGCCCTACACCAACGATCAGCGCCACCCAGCGTCCCCCATGGTCCCGCGGCGGCCGCTCCAGGCAAGCCTGCACCGCACCCTCGGGGTGTTCGCCGCCCTGCTGCTGCTCCTGTCGGTGGGTCTGGGGTTCGGCTCAGCGGCCGAAGCCAGCCTGGACAACGACCGTTATGACGGCAACATCTTTTCCCTCTACGCCGGCAACGGATCGCTGGTGCCGCCGCGCAGCAGCCTGGCCCTGGCCCTAGAGCAGAATCGGGTGGCTGTGGTGGTGTACTACCTCGATGACAGCAGCGTGAGTAAGCGGTTCGCGCCGGTGGTTTCGGAGCTGCAGCGGCTCTGGGGCAACAGCGTCGAGCTGATCCCCTTGGTCACCGACCCCCTGCGTCCAGGCGGCAAAGCCGCCGCCGCTTCCCTGCCCGCCGGGGACCTGCCACCCGGGGATCCCTCCCGCTACTGGAGCGGCCTGATCCCCCAGGTGGTGGTGTTCGACCGCCAGGGCCAGGTGGTGTTCGATGCCAGCGGCCAGGTGGAAGTGGATGCGATCAATGGGGCGGTAAGCCAGGCCACGGGTCTGCCGCTGCCGGCCCCCTCAGGCCTGGGCAGCACCCGCAGCTTCAATGAACTCAACAGCGAAGTGGTGGGCGGCGGCCGATGAACCCTTCCTCCGCCGGCGATCCCGCCCCCGAGCCGGCATCCCCCCTGGCCCCGGAGCCAGGGGGGGACCATCGCTCAGCGGGGACTGAGCGGCGCGAGAGCGACAGCCTCGGGGCCGTGATGGTGCCAGCCGATCACTACTGGGGCGCCCAGACCCAACGCTCGATCCATTTCTTTCCCTTCGGCCAGCCCATGCCGCTGGCGGTGGTGCATGCCTTCGGCGAGCTCAAGGCCGCCTGCGCCGAGGTTAACCGCGACCTGGGGCGCCTGGATCCCACCCTGGCCGACGCCATCGTGGCGGCGGCGGAGCAGGTGGCCGGCGGCGAGCTGGATGGCGAATTCCCATTGAAGGTCTGGCAGACCGGCTCCGGCACCCAGACCAACATGAACGCCAATGAGGTGATCGCCAACCGGGCGATTGAGGCCCTCGGAGGGGAGCTGGGCAGCAAGCAGCCGGTGCATCCGAACGACCATGTGAACCTGAGCCAGTCGAGCAACGACACCTTTCCCACCGCTCTGCATATGGCGGTGGCGATCGAACTGGAGCACCGGCTCATCCCGGCGGTCGAGGCGCTGCAATCGCTCCTGGCCAAACGGGCAGACCATTGGGCGGAGGTGATCAAGATCGGCCGCACCCACCTCCAGGATGCGGTTCCCCTGCGGCTGGGCCAGGAGTTCGGAGGCTATGCCGCCCAGCTCGGTCTCGGCCTGGAGACGCTGCGCGCCAGCCTCCCCCAGGTGCGGCAACTCGCGATCGGCGGCACGGCGGTGGGCACCGGTCTCCATGCGCCGCCCGGCTTCGGCGAGGCGGTGGCAGCTCGGCTAGCGGAGCGGCTGGGGCTCCCCTTCACCAGTGCCCCCAATAAGTTCCAAGCCCTGGCAGGACACGAACCCCTGGCGGCGGCCCAGGGAGCCCTCACAGTGCTGGCGGGGAGCCTGATGAAGATCGCCAATGACATCCGCTGGCTGGGGAGCGGGCCCCGCTGCGGCCTGGGTGAGCTGAAGCTGCCGGAAAACGAACCCGGCTCTTCGATCATGCCGGGCAAGGTGAATCCCACCCAGTGCGAGAGCCTCACCATGGTGGCCCTGCAGGTGATGGGCAACAACACGGCCGTGCAGATGGCCGCCAGCCAGGGCAACTTCGAGCTGAATGTGTATAAGCCCCTGATCGCCCACAACGTGCTCGAAAGCATCGAGCTGCTGGCTGGAGGCTGTGAAGGCTTCAGGCGCTTCTGCATCGAGGGCCTCGAACCCGACCGAGGGCGCATCGAGGTGCTGCTGGCGGGCAGCCTGATGCTGGTCACCGCCCTCACCCCCGCGATCGGCTACGACAGGGCCGCGGCGATCGCCGAACACGCCCACCACCACGGCCTCAGCCTGCGGGAAGCCGCCTTGGGACTAGGGCACCTGAGCGGCGAAGACTTTGATGCCCTGGTGCGGCCGGAGCGGATGGTTTGAACCGGGGGCACATCACCCCCCCGCATACAACCCCGACCCCACAATCAGCACCTCGCCTCCCGGCGCCACCACCCGGCGCAGATAGGTGGCTTTGCGCTCCGGCAGGTTTGATGCCGAAGGGCGCGGCCACTTGTAGGTGGTCCAGGTGGATCCATCCCTGAGCACCGCCTGGAGAGAAGCGGCGGCAGTGGCGCGTTCGGCCGGATCAGGCCAGCTGAGCAGGCTGCGGCCCTCCAGGGCCGGGAAGGCAGGATTGAGCAGCAGGGTGCCGTTGCGATCGAGCACGAACACGTAGGTGTCTTGGTAGAAGAAGGGGCCGAGGGGATCACGCAGCGCCGCAAAGGCCGCCCGTCCCTCCCGTTGCAGCAAGAGCGCCGCACTGTCCACGGCATCCACCACGAAGGCCTTCACCATCGGCGGCTCATACAGGCCCGAGAGCACCAGGTAGGTGCGGCCCGAAGGCGCCGTGACCCGCTCCACGTAGGTGGCCTTCCACACCGGCCGGCGGTCACCGGCGATCGGACGGCGCCACTGGTAATGCACCCAGCCCCGGCCGCTCGGGGATTCGCCCACGGCCAGGATCTGGCGGCCGAAGGGCTTGCCGCCGAGATCCTGAAATTCGCGGTAGTTCAGGCCCTCACCGCGTCGATCGGGGGGGTACACCAGGCTGCGGCCTTCGCTGCCGAGCACCACGATGTAGTCCTCACCTTGAAACCAGGTACCGCCCCGCTGGCGGAACGCAGGAAAGGCCGCCTCTCCGTGGGTGCGCACTTCGGACACTGCCCCACGAACCCGAGCCACCAACGCCTGAATCCGGGCATCGGCATCCGAGTCAGCGACTGCGGCAGAAGTGGGCACGGCGGGGGCTGAGGCAGGAGCTTGGGCGACAGCAGCGGGGTCTTGGTGCCAACGGCTCGGCATCGTCATGGGCGAGGCCGATGCGGGCCCCAGGCCGGGGCTACCCAGCATCACCATCGCCAACACGCGTCCAACGACGGACAGCGAAAGCCTCCGGCTCCTCACCAGCGGAGCTTGCAGGACGATCGCGGCGTCGCGCCGCGCACCGATCGATTCGCCCATGCCGCGGCCATCTCTGGATTCGTTCCGCAGAATGCCATGCGCCAGCCGAAGTGCCACCGCTCTGGTCTCTCAAGAGCCAGCTGAACTGCAGCTTGGCGTGCAGCCGGCTCAGAGCAGATTCGCCGCCAGCTCCGCCAGCTCGGAGCGCTCACCCCGCAGCAAGCTCACATGGCCCGCCAGCGGCTGGCCCTTGAAGCGCTCCACCAGCCAAGTGAGACCGTTGCTTTCAGCATCGACATAGGGATTATCAATCTGATAAGGATCACCGGTGAACACGATCTTGGTGCCCTCGCCTACACGCGTCACGATCGTCTTCACCTCATGGGGCGTGAGGTTCTGAGATTCATCCACCACCATGAATTGGCGAGGAATCGAGCGTCCACGGATGTAGCTGATCGCCTCCACCTCCAGCAGACCCATCCCTTTGAGATCCGCCCAGCTGTTGCGGGGGCCCCGCTGACCACCACGGCCGCCCTGGTGGGTGCCCCCCTCCTCACCACCGAGCAGAAAATCGAGGTTGTCGATGATCGGCTGCATCCACGGGGCCATCTTCTCTTGAAGATCCCCCGGCAGAAAGCCCATCTCCTTGCCCAGCGAAATCACCGGCCGGGTCACCAGGAGGCGTTCATAGAGGCGTTCATCGGCCACCTGGTGCAGGCCGGCCGCCAGGGCGAGCAGGGTCTTGCCGGTGCCCGCCTTGCCCACCAGGGTCACCAGGGGGACCGCCGGATCCAGCAGCAGATCCAGGGCGAAGGTCTGCTCCCGGTTGCGGGGCTGGATACGCCCCAGTCGCACCTTCGGAGCCCGCTGCAGCGGCAGCAGCACACCCTGGCTGCCCTGGAAGCGGGCCAGCAGGGTGTGATTCGGCTGGGCCTGATTCACGAGGGTGACCCCCTCGTTGGCCTGCAGTGCAGGCCGACTGCCATCGGCCGCCGGTGGGAGGTCATCGAGGGGCAGACCGCCGCTCTTGACCCGGTCCATCTGGTCGGCGCTCAGCCAGAGCTCGCACACCCCGGAGTAGAGGTCGGCGATGTCCACCTTGTCGGTGGTGTAGTCCTGGGCGATCAGGCCCACCGCATCGGCCTTGATGCGCAGATTGGTGTCCTTGGTCACCAGCACCACAGGCGGGCGGGTGCCCATCACCTGCTCGAGTCGCTGCTCAAGGGCCACGGCGAGGATGTTGTTGTCACCGTTTCCCGCTCGCAGCTCCGGCGGCAACTGGGCCAGGGTTTCATTGCGGCAGAACACCACCTTCAGGGAGGCGCCGCTGGTCTCGTTGAGGGTCACGCCTTCCGCCAGGTTGCCCTTCTGACGCAGCTCATCGAGCAGACGCGACACCTGGCGAGCATTGCGTCCCTTCTCCGAAGGGTCCCGTTTGAAGCGGTCGATTTCCTCCACCACCTCGATGGGCACCACCACGTGGTTGTCCTCGAAGCGGGTCAGGGCCAGCGGATCATGCAGCAGAACATTGGTGTCGAGGACAAAGGTCTTGCGCATGCCAGTGGCCGGGCCGGATCGGCGGACCCGAACCTAGGGCCATCTCCCCATCTACGCTCCGCCGGTTCGTACCCGTTGGGTGATCGGCTTGTCGCTTGTTTCGATCCTCCTGATCCTTCTCCTTCTCTTCGGCTTGAGCCTGCTCTGGCTGGAGCTTCGCCACCGCCTGAGGCCCGCCTCACCGCTGCGCTTGCACCCCGGCAGCTTCCATGTGCAGCGAAGCCCTGAAGCGGTGGAGGTCAGCGGAGAGATCACCATCGCCAACTCCCACGGCCGCATGGAGGTGTTCGTGCCGGAGATCCGCGTGGAGCCGGTGCTGCTGGGCAAGGGCAACCTGGCGGAGCTGAAGCGCATGGTGGAAATCACCCCGCTTCATCCCGATGAAGAGGCCCGCCCGGATGGCTATTGGTTTGCCTACATCGTGAAGGGCCACAAGCGCACGGCAGCCCGGATTCGGATCCGCCTCACCGCCCCCGCCGGGGTCAACGTGAGCGACCTGCTCGACACCCTTTGGCTTGACATTCGTTGGATCCATTACGGCCCCTTCGGCCGGATCGAACGCCGCGACGGCATCCTGGTGCCCCTACAACGCCCAGAACCGATCGATCCGGCCCAGGCCTCCTGGCGGGCCGGCGATGGATGCCAGGTGCTGCCGCTGCGCACCCACCTGCTCGGCGTGCTCGATGACCCCCAGCAGGTGCTGGAGCGCTACGCCGGTGGTCTGATCCGCCCAGGCGATGTGCTCACCATTGGCGAAACCCCCCTGGCGGTGATTCAGGGCCGTTACCACCACCCCGCCAACGTTGAACCCTCGCTCCTGGCTCGCCAGCTCTGCCGGGTGTTCCATCCCACCAGCAGCCTGGCCACGGCGTGCGGGCTTCAGTCTTTGATCGACGTGGTGGGGCCAGCCCAGGTGTTGGTCGCCTGGCTGGTGGGCACGGCCCTGAAGTTGGTGGGCAGCAAGGGTTGGTTCTACAGGCTCGCAGGGGATCAGGCCCGCCTGATCGACGATGTGACCGGCACCACCCCCCCCTACGACCAGACGATCGTGCTGGGGCCCCTGCAGCCCGAGGCCTTCTGCGAGGCGATGGCCCAGGCCCTCGGCGTTGCCGTGGCCGTGGTCGATGTCAACGATCTCGGCCGAGTCAAGGTGCTGGCCTCCAGCCGCAGCTGCGATGAAGAACTCCTTCAGCGGGCCCTGCGTCCCAACCCCGCCGGTAACGCCAACGAGCGCACGCCCCTGGTGTTGGTCCGACCGGCGTAGCCCAGGGGCACCCCCCTAAAGTGGCAAAGGATTTTTTAACCCCGCACCGCCTCCGGAACCTGCCGTGTTACCTCCCGTCAGGACCGAATCCCCCGCCGTGAGGCCCGACCCGCCCTCCCCGGACACTCCTTTCATCATTGAGCGCCTGCAGGGCTGGCATCTGCCACTCCTCGACGACCCGGCCTTTCTCCCCCTCCACCCCCTGCTGCAGCGCACCCTGCTGCTGTCGGTGCCCAGGGGACTGGCCTCGGCCCTGGGCCGCCGCCAGTCCATGGGTGCTCTGGTGCTTGTTGCCAGGGAGACCATGACCTCCCGAAGGCCCACCATCCTTGGCTTGCTGGTGGCTCGCCCGCTCAACCGCCGCGGCAGCACCTGGGACGTGGAGCACCTCCGCCTGGCCCTGGCTGCCGCCGAGCTGCCGGCTAGCCCGGCCCGCAGCCACACCGCATCCGCCCTGCTCCGAGAGGCCATTCACCAGGTTCCTGGTGCGGTGAGCTGGATCGCTTCCGCCTCCAGCCTCGATCACAACCGCCTGGCCCTTCTCCGGGAGAACGGCTTCCAGCCCCAACGCACCGAACGCCTCTGGCGTTGGTCGATCGGCGATGGTGAAGCCCTCCCCTCCCTGAGTGTCCCCCTGCAGCTGCGCCCCCTTCAACGGCGCAACGCCCCCCTGCTCTGGCATCTGGAGCAGGCCACCTGCCCCGCGCCCCTGCGCCAGGTGCTCGACCGCCGCATCGACGATCTGCTGGAGCGCAGCGGTGGCCACGGCTGGCTACTGATCGATCCCGACCGCAATGAAGCGGTGGCGGGAGCCCGCTGGATCGCCGATCACCCCGGCGGTGGGCACCAGGTGGAGCTCAGCGTTCACCCCGGCTGGGATCACCTGCTCGGTCCAGCCACCGAACTGCTGCTCCGCCGGCTCGCCCCGAAGGGTGACCAGCTCTGGCTGCTCAGCGACACCAACGACGAGGCGCGCCAGCAATGGCTGGCGCAGCTGGGGGCCGAAGAACACGGCGACGTGGTGCTGATGGCCCGCAGCCTCTGGCGCCGCCAGGACTCACAGGCCCTGCGGGGGCCGGCCCAACGCATCAGTGCCGTGCTCGAGCAGCTCCAACCCCGCCTCCAACCCCGCAGCCGCAGCCTGCCTTCCCCGCTGAATCACAACTGAGTGCCCCGACCCCTCCCCCGATCGGCCCTGGCCCTTGACGTGGGCCGCAAGCGGATCGGACTAGCCGGCTGTGATCCGCTCGGCATCACCGTGACCCCCCTGAAGGCCCTGGCCCGCAGCGATCTCCACACCGACCTCAGCCGGCGGCTCCTGCCTCTGGTTCTGGAGCGGCGGGTGGAGGTGCTGGTGGTCGGTCTGCCACTCGACGCCGAGCAGCGGCCGACACGGCAAGCCCTGCACTGCCGCCGCTATGGCCTCCAGCTCCAGGGGGCTCTGCGGGAGGCCGGCCAGTTGCTGCCGCTGGCCTGGGTGGATGAACATGCCAGCAGCTGGCTGGCCGCCGAGGTCCAAGGCCTTCACGGCGACCGCAGCGGTCGCCTGGACAGCGCAGCCGCTGCCCTCCTGCTGGAACAATGGCTTCGGGATGGACCCGAGCCCGAAACCCGACCATCCTGATTCCAACGCCCTCCCCCACCCGCCATGCCACCCGAGTCCCCATCGATGACGGGATCAGGAGACGTGCCCACCCTGCTCGTCCATGACGACCACGGTCGCCAGCTGCTGTGTTACCTGGAGCAGATGATCCCGCTCGATGGCCACGATTACGGCCTGTTCACCCCGGTGGACACCCCGGTGTGCCTATTCCGCCTCCACGGCGATGAGGATCCCGAACTGATCGAAACCCTCGACGCCACCGAACCGATCCTCTCGGTGGCCGATGTGGTGTTGCAGGAGCACGACCTGACCCTGATCCGCTCCGCCGTGACCCTCACGGTGAATGGCGAGCTCGACGAGCCCGACCCCGATGAACTCGAGGATGAGGATGAGGAGGATGATGAGAGTGAGACCTATGAGCTCCTGGTGAGTTTTCTGGTCGATGAGGTGGAGTACGGCCTCTACATTCCCCTTGATCCCTTCTTCGTGGTCGCCCGCATTACAGGCTCGGAAGCCAAATTGGTGGAAGGCGAGGAATTCGAGCGCATCCAGCCCAGAATTGAGGCGGAGATTGAGGAGCGGGAGCCGCAAGACTGATGCTGGCCGCCTTGCTCAGCCCGGATTGGACGGCCGGCACCACCCTGGCCCACCTCCCCCTCCAGCCCCTGCTGGAGCGGCCAGCGGGGGCGATCCGCGCTTTGGTGCTGGATGTGGACCGCACCCTGTTGCCCCGCCGCAGCGCCACGCTGCCGCCCAGCGCCGAACAGTGGCTGCGCTACGCCCAGTCCCTGATGCCGCTCCACCTGCTGAGCAACAATCCCTCCCGCCGCCGGATCGGCTCGGTGGCCGACCAGCTCGGGCTGCCGTTCACCACATCGGCGGGCAAACCCCGCCGCGCCGCCCTGCGGCGGGTGGTGGCGGAGCTTGGTCTTGAGCCGCACCAGATCGCACTGGTGGGCGATCGCCTGTTCACCGATGTGCTCGCCGGCAACCGTCTGGGGCTATTCACGGTGCTGGTGCGGCCGATCGGCCCCGATGGCGATCCCTGTCCCCATGACGGGGTCCAAAATCTGGAGATCCGCATGTCCCGCTGGCTGGGTGCCCTGGTGGAAGGATGAATCCCTCCACCAATTCGTCAGAAGCTCCGATCTCGGGGAGAGAGGGAGCGCGGCGGGTGGTCAAGGTGGGCACCAGCCTGCTGCGCGGCCAACCCGGACGCTCCACCACGGCCGTGATCACCGACCTGGCTACCAGCCTGGCCCGCTCTCGCCAGCGCGGTGACTCCGTCGCCCTCGTGACCAGCGGTGCCGTGGGACTGGGTTGCACAGCCCTGGGCATGGAGCGGCGACCCACCGAGGTGGTGGCCCTGCAGGCTGCCGCCGCCGTGGGCCAGGGGCGCCTGATGGCTCTCTACCAGGACGCCTTCGCCATCCGCGGCCTTTCCGTGGCCCAGGTGCTGCTCACCCGCGGTGACCTGGCTTCCCGCCGTCGCTACCAGAACGCCTGCCGCACCCTGGAGCAGCTGCTGGCCTGGGGCGTGGTGCCGGTCGTGAACGAAAACGACACCCTCGCCACCGACGAGCTGCGGTTTGGCGACAACGACACCCTCTCCGCCCTGGTGGCGGTGGCGATCGGCGCCCAGGAGCTGGTGCTGCTCACCGACATCGATCGGCTCTACTCCGGCGATCCCCGCCACGACCCGGAGGCCCATCCGATCGACGAGGTGCGCGACCTGGCTGAACTGGAGCACTACAGCCGCGGCGCTGGCGGCGGCGGCCGCTGGGGCACCGGCGGGATGGGCACCAAAATCACCGCGGCTCGGATCGCCACCACCAGCGGCGTGCGGGTGCGCTTGGCGGATGGTCGCGATCCCGAGGTGCTGGACGCCCTGCTCGCGGGCGAACGGGTCGGCACGCTGTTTCACCCCAGCACCTCCCCCCTGGGGAACCGCAAAGGCTGGCTGGCCCATGCGGTGCTGCCCCAGGGAAGCCTCCAGGTGGATGAAGGCGCCGCCGAGGCCCTGCTCCACCGAGGCGCCTCCCTGCTGGCGGTGGGCATCCGGGCCGTGGAGGGGCGGTTCGGGCGCCATCAGCCCGTGCGGGTGCTGGGCAGGGATGGCCGCGAGATCGGACGCGGCCTGGTGGCCTTCGGTAGCGAGGAACTGGAGGGGATCCTGGGCCTCGACCGGGCCGCCATCCATCGCAAGCTCGGCGATGCCGGCGACACGGTGATCCACCGCGATCACTTCGTGCTCACCCCGCTCCCCCCTGGGGCGACCGACCCGGCCAACCCCTGAGGGCGGCTGGCAGCTGGCCTGCTGGTGTGCTCATCACCAATCCCATGGGCCCTACGATCCGCCTACCGGTCCCCGGCCCATGCGTTTCAGCAGCCTGCTCAGCCACCTCAGCGCGGTGGATGCGGCGTCCCCCCGCCATCTGGGTATCGATCCCGAGATCCACGGCGCCCAGGCGATCGATCTGGCGGGACCGGGCCAGCTCTGCTTCCTGGAAAGCGGCAGCGGCCTCACCGCCGCCCTGAGCGAAACCGGGGGCTCCGCGATGCTGCTACCCCTCGATGAACCCCTACAGCACGAGGCCACGCAGCGTGGCCTGGCCTGGGTGGCCCTCAAGGATCCGCGACTCGCCTTCGCCGAAGCCCTCGACGCCCTCCATCCCCGCCCCCGTCCGACGAGCGGTGTTCATCCCACCGCGGTGATCGATCCCTCCGCCCGGATCGGAGCCGGCGTGCATGTGGGGCCCCACGCGGTGGTGGGTGCAGCCGCCGTGATCGGCGACGGCTGCATCCTCCATGCCGCCGCGGTGCTCTACGCCGACGTGGAGCTGGCCGAGGAATGTGAGGTGCATGCCCATGCCGTGCTGCACCCGGGCAGCCGACTGGGCCGGGGATGTGTGGTGCATTCCGGTGCCGTGATCGGTTCGGAAGGATTCGGTTTCGTGCCCACGGCCAGCGGTTGGCGCAAGATGCCCCAGACCGGCCAGGTGGTGCTCGAAGACGGCGTGGAGGTGGGCTGCGGCTCCACGATCGATCGCCCTTCGGTGGGGGAAACGCGCATCGGAGCCGGCACCAAGATCGACAATCTGGTTCACATCGGCCACGGCGTGGTGACCGGTCGCGGCTGTGCCCTGGCCGCGCAGGTGGGAATCGCCGGCGGTGCCCGCCTCGGCCACGGCGTGATCCTGGCCGGCCAGGTGGGTGTGGCCAACCGGGCCACGATCGGCGACCGGGCGATCGCCTCCTCCAAGTCCGGGATCCACGGCGAGGTGGCCGCCGGCGAGGTGGTGAGCGGCTACCCCGCCATCCCCAACCGGCTGTGGCTGCGTTGTGCCGCCGCCTTCAACAAGCTGCCGGAGATGGCCCGTACCGTGCGCAAACTCCAAGCCGCCCAGGAGTGATTCTGCGGCTGAGAGCACCGGTGCACTAGCCGATCGACACCCGCTGCGCCGTAACCTCGCGCTCTGCCCCTGTTGCCCCACCGGAGCACCGCCCGCCATGACCAGCCACCGGATCACCCTGCTCGCCGGCGATGGCATCGGTCCGGAGATCACCGCGGTGGCCCGTCAGCTGCTGGATGCGGTGAGCCGGCGCCACGGTTTTGAACTGATCTACGACGAACAGCCGATGGGGGGTGCCGCCATCGAAGCCACCGGCGAACCCCTGCCCCCGAGCACCCTGGAGGCCTGCCGAGCGGCCGATGCGGTACTGCTCGCCGCCATCGGCAGCCCGCAATACGACAGCCTCCCTCGCGAGCAGCGCCCCGAATCGGGCCTGCTGGGACTGCGGGCAGGGCTGGGGCTGTTCGCCAATCTGCGACCGGTGAAGATCATCCCGGCCCTTGCCAGCGCCAGCACCCTCAAACCGGAGGTGATCGAGGGGGTTGATCTGGTGGTGGTGCGGGAACTCACCGGCGGTGTGTACTTCGGCACCCCGAAGGGGCGAGTGGAGGCCGAGGGCCACGTGCGGGCGTTCAACACGATGGCCTACAGCGACTTCGAGATCGACCGCATCGCCAAGGTGGGCTTCGATCTGGCTCGCCAGCGCGGCGGAAAGCTCTGCTCGGTCGACAAAGCGAACGTGCTGGATGTAAGCCAGCTCTGGCGCGACCGGGTCGAGGCGATCGCCGCCGATTACCCCGGCGTGACCCTCAGCCACATGTACGTGGACAACGCCGCCATGCAGCTGGTGCGGGCGCCGAAGCAGTTCGACGTGATCCTCACCAGCAACCTCTTCGGCGACATCCTCAGCGATGAGGCCGCCATGCTCACCGGTTCGATCGGCATGCTGCCCTCAGCGTCCCTGGGCTCCGGGGGGCCGGGTCTGTTTGAGCCGATCCACGGCTCCGCCCCGGACATCGCCGGCCAGGACCGGGCCAACCCCATGGCCATGGTGCTCAGCGCCGCCATGCTGCTGCGCATCGGCCTGAAGCAGGAGGCCGCCGCCACCGATCTTGAGGCCGCCGTGGAGCGCACCCTGGCGGCCGGATTCCGCACCGGCGATCTGATGGCCGCGGGCTGCACCCAGCTCGGTTGTCTGGCGATGGGCGAGCAGCTGCTGGCGGCTCTGGAGGGCTGAGGGAGGCGGAAGCGGGGAACGCGGGCACCCCCCATCATCCCGTCCGGAGGGTCGAACCGACGATCTGCGAAACTCGCATACACCTTCCCTCCCAGGTTCGATGTCGAAGCGTCACCCGGTTGTCTCTGTCACCGGCTCCTCCGGCGCTGGGACCAGCACCGTGAAGCGAGCCTTCGAATACATCTTTAAGCGCGAGGGCATCACCCCGGCCGTGGTGGAGGGCGACAGCTATCACCGCTACGAGCGCGCTGCGATGAAGCAAGCCATGGCTGCCGCCGTGGCTGAAGGTAAGAACTTCTCCCACTTCGGCCCCGACGCCAACCGCTTCGACAAACTCGAAGAGCTGTTCCGTACCTACGGCGAAACCGGTAGTGGCGATAAACGCTACTACCTGCACTCCCTCGAGGAGGCTGCCGACCAGAATGCCCGCCTCGGCACCAACCTGGAACCTGGCCAGTTCACCCCCTGGGAAACCATCCCCGCAGACACCGACCTTCTCTTCTATGAGGGCCTGCACGGGGGCGTGGTGGGCGAGGGTTATGACCTGCGCAAGCTGGCGGATTTGCTGATCGGCGTGGTACCGATCGTCAACCTGGAGTGGATTCAAAAGATCACTCGCGACAACCAGGAGCGTGGCTACTCGGCTGAGGCCACGGTGGACACGATCCTGCGACGCATGCCTGATTACATCAACCACATCTGCCCGCAGTTCAGCCTCACCGACATCAACTTCCAGAGGGTCCCCACCGTGGACACCTCCAACCCCTTCTTCATCCAGACCATCCCGACACCGGATGAAAGCTTCGTGATCATCCACTTCCGCAAGGTGGCCCGCGACAAGTGGGGGATCAACTTCCCCTACCTGCTCGACATGATCCACGACTCGTTCATGTCCAACCCGAGTTCCATCGTGGTGAATGGCGGCAAGATGGGCTTCGCGATGGAACTGATCCTCACCCCGATCATCCACCGCATGATCGAGGAGAAGAGAAAGCTCGCCTGATTGCAGCAGCAGCCCTACACTCGCAGCAAGGCAACGGGTTTTCCCCTGCGCGTCGTTCCGCTGCAGCCGCGTCATCAGCGCCGACATCGCTACTGACATCGCCACTGGCATCGCCACTGATGGGCCCCTCGATCGGATCGGGGATTCGGCCCCACCGCCAGCGCGGGCTCCTAGCCCGCGCCAAGCGCCTTCCTTTGAGATCCGGTCGGCTTCGGGTTCACTGAGCGCCAACACACCGGCCGCCGGGTTCCAGGGATTACGCCTGGATCGCATCAACAGTTCCGTGGTGCTTCAGCTCGCCCGACAGGTGTATTTCCGCTTTCTTGCCTCCGGTGCCGGCGGGATCGAGCCCGCCGGCATCGTGCTGAAGGCCGCCGCCACGGAGGGAAGGGTGGTGTTTGAGGCGCCCGTGCTGCTGCCCGACGAGCAGTTCGTGCCGATCGACTGGCTGCGCAACCGCAGCGGTGGCCGCAACCGGCCCAGCCGCCCGGCTCCATCCCGCGGTCCGCTCTGAGGTTCCCCCCCAGGCCTCGCGATTCCATGCCCTCCCCCCTCGACCCCAGCCAGTCCCTGATGCCGCTGCTGGCGGTCCCGGTAGCGCTGATCGGAGCCTGTATCGGCAGTTTCATCAACGTGGTCGCGTGGCGACTGCCCAGGGAGGAATCCCTGCTTTGGCCGGGAAGCCATTGCCCCCGCTGCGGCACCCCTCTGGCATGGTTCGAAATGATCCCCGTTCTGGCCTGGCTGGTGCTGCGTGGACGCTGCCGTCACTGCCACCAGCCGATCGCAGCCCGCTACCCCCTGGTGGAAGCCCTCTGCGCCGGCCTCTGGGTGGCGATGTTGCTGGCCAGGCCGGATCTGATGGGTGCCGGAGCCCAGCCGTTGCTCCTGCTGGTGGCCGGCTGGCTGCTGGTCAGCTGGCTGCTCCCCATGGTGCTGATCGATCTCGACCGGCTCTGGCTTCCCGAACCCATGCTGCGCTGGGGCGTGCTGCTCGGCCTGGCCTGCACAGCAATGCTGGGCTTCCTCCAGGAACCGGCCTTCGGACGCCAGCTCCTGATGGAGCATCTGGTAGCCACAGCCCTGGGACTGCTCGGTTTTGAAGCCGTGAGCGCCCTGGCCGAGCGGGCCTTCGGTCGGCCTGCCCTTGGCCTGGGGGACGCCAAACTTGCCGCCCTGATGGGTGCCTGGCTCGGGCCCAGCGGCCTCGGCGTGGCGGTTGCCTTGGCGGTGTTCGGGGGGGCCATCGTGGGTGGTGTGGCACGGATTCTCGGCCGGCTGGGCCCGAGCCAACCCTTTCCCTTCGGCCCCTTCCTCGCCGCAGGCACCCTGCTGGTGTGGATGGTGGGGACCCAGCCCTGGCTGCGGCTCATGGTCCCCGGCCTGGTGGCGTGAAGTCCCCCCTGAAGGGACCTTCCAGCTCGTCACCTGCCGAGGACGCGACAGCCTTTAATGGGTTCTGGCCAGGTCGCCCTCTGAACCTCACCGAGTCTCCTGTCGCCCATGTCCCTGTTCGACTGGTTCGCCGATCGCCGCAAGACCGCCCCCGTGGTGCGATCGAGCCAGGGTCCTGATCCCGAAGAGGGGGACGGCCTCTGGAGCAAGTGTCCCGAATGCGACCTGGTGGTCTACCGGAAGGATTTGGTGGCCCATGCCCATGTGTGCAAGGGCTGTGGTCATCACCACCGCATCGACAGCGAGGAACGCATCCGCCTGATCGCTGATGAGGGGAGCTTTGAGGCCCAGGATACCGAGCTCTCCCCCACCGATCCCCTCGCCTTCAAGGACCGCCGCGCCTATGCCGATCGTCTTCGGGACAGCCAGCAGAGCACCGGCCTGCGGGATGCGGTGGTCACCGGCCACTGCCTCCTGGAGGGGATGCCACTGGCCCTCGGGGTGATGGACTTCCGCTTCATGGGGGGCTCCATGGGTTCGGTGGTGGGGGAAAAACTCACCCGCCTCATCGAGGGGGCCACGGCCCGGCGCTCCCCCGTGCTGATCGTGTGTGCCTCTGGAGGTGCCCGCATGCAGGAGGGCATGCTCAGCCTGATGCAGATGGCGAAAATCTCCGGGGCCCTTGAACGGCATCGGCAAGCCGAGCTGCTTTACATCCCCCTGCTCACCCACCCCACCACCGGCGGGGTGACGGCCAGCTTCGCCATGCTCGGCGACCTGATCCTGGCCGAACCGAAGGCCCTGATCGGCTTCGCCGGGCGCCGCGTGATCGAGCAGACCCTGCGCGAGAAGCTCCCCGAGAATTTCCAGACCGCCGAATACCTCCAAGAGCACGGCTTCGTGGACACGATCGTGCCCCGCCCAGCCTTCCGCGCCACCCTGGCCACCCTGCTTCGGCTGCATGCGCCGTCCCGTCGCGTTCAGCCGGTGGCCCCATGAAGCGGCGGCCTCCTGAGCCCCGGCGGCGTCTCCGGGTTGATGAGGGGCAACGCTGGCTGGGTTGGTTCCAGGCCCTGCTTCCCCTTGCCCTCCTTCTGGTGGGCCTCGCCCTTCCCCCAGCTCAGGCTCCCGGGCTGCCGGGACTGCGACCCGCCTGGGCCGGACCGGTGGAGTGGCGGGAGGTGCCGGCCACCGCCACGGGGCGCCAATGGTGGGATGCCGGCAGCCTGCGCCGCGATCGCCGCGGCACCCTCTCGGTGCTGAGCCGCTTTCAGCCCCCTGCCGAGCCCGATGGGGAGGCAGCTCCGCAGGCTTCCGCCACCCCTGAATCCCCGGATGGGAAACCGCGAAGCGCCCGCCAACCCTCCGGAACTCTGGTGGTGATGGAGCTCGACTGCGACCTCCATCTCTACCGCGATGTTGCCGTGAACGGCCTGCCCCGTTTCAACGCCACCTGGCAGCCCACCGGCGGTGATCCGCTTGTGGCGGCCACACTGCAGGAAGCCTGTGCAGCAGCGGCCCCGCCCGGCATCGGACAGGCCCCAACCGGTTGAACGCGCGCGCGATCCATCCCCCTTCCCAAGCTTTCTGCACTCCATGGCTGCCCCCACCCACCGGCCCCTCGGCGTTGCCATCGCCGGCCTCGGCTTTGGGGAGTCGGTGCACCTTCCGGCTCTGCGGGATTGCCCCAGCACCGAACCGGTGGCCCTCTGGCATCCTCGCGCGGAACGGCTGGAGGGGGCCTGCCGGGGGACCGAGCTCCGTGGCAGCACGGATTTCAGCACCATCTTGGCCGACCCGCAGGTGGAGGCCGTGGTGATCGCCACCCCACCGGCCCCCCGCTTCGTTCTGGCCCGCCAGGCCCTCGAGGCCGGCAAACATCTGCTGCTGGAGAAGCCGGTGGCCCTCGAGGCCGCCGCCATCGAGGAGCTGCAACGGCTGGCCATCCGCCGCAATCTCTGTGTGGCGGTGGATTTCGAATACCGCGCCGTGCCGGTGTTTCAGCAGCTGGCCGCGCTCCTGGCCGAAGGAGTGCTGGGGGAACCCTGGTTGGTGAAACTCGACTGGCTGATGGCCAGCCGCGCCGATGTAGGGCGTCCCTGGAGCTGGTACTCCCAGGCGGCAGCGGGAGGCGGGATCCTTGGCGCCCTCGGCACCCACGCCTTCGACATCCTGCACTGGCTGATCGGACCCGCTGAGCTCCAGGCCGCCCGACTGAGCACGGCCATTCGGGAGCGCCCCCTGGCCGGCCCGCAGGGCACCCGCACTTCCATGGCCGCGGTGGACGCCGAGGACATCGCCCTGATCCAGCTCGATCTCAACGACTCCCGGGGCCGACGGGTGCCGGCCCAGGTGAACCTGGCCTCGGTGACCCGGGCGGGCCGGGGCTGCTGGCTCGAGCTCTACGGCCGTGATGCCACCCTGGTGCTCGGATCGTCCAATCAGGCCGATTACGTGCACGGCTTTCAGTTGGCGATCGCCCGGCCCGGGGAGCCCCTGCGGCCGGTGGCCGCCGATCCCGAGCTGGCCTTCGAGCGCACCTGGGAGGATGGCCGGATTGCGCCGGTGCGACGGCTGATCGGCTGGTGGGCGAGCGCTGCCCGCGAAGGACGGCCGATGGTGCCAGGCCTGGCGGAGGCGGCGGCCAGCCAGAGGCTCTGTGATGCGGCCCGCCGGCACCCATGGGTCGGGCCCGCCGCAAGCGAAGGGGGCCTGTTGGGCATCCCCTAGAGTTGACGCCAGGCACGGCGGGGGATCCCGCTAGTCGTCGCTTTCCCCCCACTCTCGAGGTTTCCCATGGCGCTCGTTCCGCTTCGGCTGCTGCTCGACCACGCCGCCGAAAACGGCTACGGCATTCCCGCCTTCAACGTGAACAACCTGGAGCAGGTCCAGTCGATCATGGAGGCGGCCCACGAAACCGATAGTCCGGTGATCCTGCAGGCCTCCCGCGGCGCCCGCCAGTACGCCGGTGAGAGCTTCCTGCGCCACCTGATCCTGGCCGCTGTGGAAACCTACCCCGACATTCCGGTGGTGATGCACCAGGACCACGGCAATAGCCCCGCCACCTGCTACGGCGCTGCCGCCAACGGCTTCACCTCCGTGATGATGGACGGCTCCCTCGAGGCTGACGCCAAGACCCCGGCCTCCTATGAGTACAACGTCCGTGTCACCAAGGAAGTGGTGGACGTAGCCCATGCCATCGGCGTGAGCGTGGAAGGCGAATTGGGCTGCCTGGGCTCCCTGGAAACCGGTCAGGGCGAGGCCGAGGATGGCCACGGCTTCGAGGGCACCCTCGACCACTCCCAGCTGCTCACCGACCCGGCCGAAGCCGCCGACTTTGTGGCGAAGACCAACGTGGATGCCCTGGCGATCGCCATCGGCACCAGCCATGGCGCCTACAAGTTCACCCGCAAACCCACCGGTGAGGTGCTGGCCATCAGCCGCATCGCCGAGATCCACAAGGCCATCCCCAACACCCACCTGGTGATGCATGGCTCCTCCTCGGTGCCACAGGAGTGGCTCGACATGATCAACAAGTACGGCGGCGCCATCCCCGAGACCTACGGCGTGCCCGTGGAAGAGATCCAGGAGGGCATCCGCAACGGTGTGCGCAAGGTGAACATCGACACCGATAATCGCTTGGCCTTCACCGCCGCGGTGCGCGAAGCGGCCTTCAAGGATCCCGCCAACTTCGATCCCCGCCACTTCAACAAGCCGGCCCGCCAGTACATGAAGCAGGTCTGCCTCGACCGCTACCAGCAGTTCTGGTGCGCCGGCAATGCCAGCAAGATCAAGCAGCGCGACATCAACTACTACGCCGGCCTTTATGCCAAGGGCCTGCTCGATGCCAAGACGGCCGTGGCCGCCTGATCAGAACGCGAGATCGCCCGCAACGCCCCCCGCAAGGGGGGCTTTTTGATGGAATGGGTTTTAAGAAATAAAAGGATCTTGGTGGAGGGCGCGAACGATTGAAGAGCGGCTCAGGGCTTAGCCCGGCTGGTTTGGCGAGCCACCTGGGCCGGATTCGGAGGCGATGCTGCGGCGGCATTCCCCTTGCGGCTTACCAGCTCCGCCAGGGCCTGCTGCAGGTTGCGCTCCATCACAAAGGTGCGGCCGTCGGTCACCACCACCCGCACCAGGGTGGGCAGATCGTTGTTGGGCGACTGAAGATAGATAGGCTCCACGTAGAGCAGGCCCTTGCCCACCGGCAACACCAGCAGGTTTCCGTGAATCAACCGAGATCCAGCCCGGTTCCAGAGCCCGAATTGATAGCTGATCGCCGGATCCTGCTCGATCAACGACGACACCTGCTGGGGCCCGAGCAGCAGCCGCTGCTGGGGGAAGCGGGCCAGGAGCTGCTCTCCGTAGTGGGGGGGATCATTGCGGGCCGCCAGCCAGCCCACCAGGTTGGGGCGTCCCCGCGGAGAGAAGGGAAGCAGCAGCACAAATTCAGGCTTGTTCTGGCCCGGGAGCTGGAGGGTGAGGTGGTAAGGCTCCACGGGGGTGTTGGTGGAGCCATAGATCTCCAGCGGAATCGACCACACATCGTCGCCGTTGTAAAAGGTGCGTACATCGGTGACGTGATAGCGCAGCAGGCGTTCGGCCTGTATCGAAAACTGACTGCGGGGCACCTGCATGTGCTGCTGCAGGGCCAGCGGCATCGAGGAAAGGGGCTGAAACAGTTCCGGAAAGGCGCGCCGCCAGGTCTTCAGAATCGGATCGCTGCCATCGCTCACATAGAGCCACACCTTGCCGTTGTAGGCATCCACCACCGCCTTCACAGGATTACGGAGATAGCGAATCCCAGCAGGATTGGCATCGGAATAGGGGTAGCTGTCACTGGTGGTGAAGCCCTCCAACAGCCAGTATTGATGCTGTTCCGGGTCGTAGTCGGCATGGTTCTCCACTCGGGCGGTCACGAGATAGGGCTGACTGTCGAAGCGCAGGAACGGTGCCAGGGCCGCCAGCCGCTCGTTGACGCGGCGGCGCAGCAACAAGCGCGATGAGGAGTTGAGGGAACCGGTGAACAGCAGCCGCGGTTCGCTCAGGTAGGCCGCCGCCATCCAGCGTCTGAGGGGGTGGTGAATGGGCACACCATCGTCACCCTCGTAGTGGGAATACACATTGAGGTCGCCCTCGGGATAATCAAATTCGCGCACCTGGGAAGGCGCGATCGCATAAGGGGTGGGGGCGGACCCGAAATAGAGGCGCGGCCGGCCCACCGGCAGGGCGCCGCGCACCATTTCATCCGTCAGGCCAAGGGATGGGATGCCCTGCACCCTGACGCTCTTGCCGAGGTCCTTCACGAAATAGAGGGGGAGACCATCGGGACCGACGGCATTCACCGTGGACACCGTGAAGCCGTAGCCGTGGGTGAACACCATGTGGCGGTTCAGCCAGGTGCGGGAGTCCTTGCTGAGCGCGCCGGTATCGATCTCGCGAGCCGCGATCAGCACCTGCTGGGAACCCTGGCGAACCGGGTCGGCGGCGAGGGGATACCGATCAACCGCGGCGGAATTGAAGCGGTAATAGAGGCGTAGCTGCTGCAGCTGACGGTTCGTGGCCAGCAGGGGCTTGCTATCCCAGAGACGGATGTTGGCCAGGGTGCCGGGGGCCTGGGCCAGATCCTCGGGCGTGAGTGACTGGCGGGGATTGAGGGTGAGCTGCCGCACCGCCACCAGACCGAAGGCCTGGCGGGTGGCGCGGATCGAGCGGGCCAAATAGTGGGTTTCCAGGGCCAGTTCCCTGGGCTGCACCAGCATCTTCTGGGCCAGGGGAGCCACGATCCATTCGGCGAAGGGAACGAGCAGGGCCGTGGTCGCCAGTGGGATGAGGGCACCCCGACGCAGCCAGTCACGCGGCAGGGGAACCAGCAACCCCGCGGCGGTCAGCAGCAGCAGGGCGGTGAGCAAAAGCCGCAAGGGCAGGCGCACATGGAGATCCACGAATCCAGCGCCGGAGGCGACGCCGCTGCCCTGCACCATCAGATCAAAGGGAGCCAGGGCGTTGCTCAGGGCAGCCACCAGGGCCAGCACCGCCAGCTGGGGCTGGAGCACCCGTTGCTGCAGCTTGCTGAGGCCAGAAAAGCGAAGATCGGAAAGGGAATGGCCCTCCGTGAAGGTGAGCCAAAGGCAACCAGCCATACCAACCATGGTCTGGGCGGCGATCACACTCACCAGCAGGTGCAGGGCCGGGAGCTGAAGCACCGTGAAGGCGAGATCAAAACCAGTGACGGGATCCCCCTGGCCGAAGGGGGTGGCCAGTAGGGCTGGAAGCCAGAGACTCCAGCCGCGGGCAAGGGCCGTGGCCGAAGCGGTGAGGGCGGCCCCAAGGGCAACCCTCAAGGTGGTGTGCGGCCAGAGCAGCAGCGGCAGCAGGAGCCCCGCCGCCAGGCTCAGGAACAGCAAGGCCGGCAGATCGGCCAGCATCGGGATGCCGGTGATCACCCGACCACTGAAGGGAGCGGCGATCAGATCCCTCGCCTGCACCAGGAGATAGGTGAGCCCCCCGGCCAGGAGCAGCAGCAGCCCGGAGAGCACCAACACCAGGCGCACCGGTGGCAAAGCGATGAGAGGAGCCGCCGGGAGGAGCTTGGATCCCCACGCCTGCCGCAACCGCCAACAGCGCTGCAGTTGCTGCAACTGCAGGGGAACGCCCAGTCCCAGCACCAGGGCAAAAGCGCTCACCTGAAGGAGCCAGCGCCGCAGCAAGACCGGCTCGAAACCGAACTGGGAAAACCACAGCCACTCGATGCCGAGGCGGGGAATGAGCACCATCAGTCCCGCCAGCAGGGCGACGGCGGGCAGACCATGCCGCAGCACGCGTGGGAGGGAAGGGGTGGCTGGAGTGATCACCGCATGAGGCTAGACAGCGGGGCAATCCGGTCAAGCCTGCGGGAACAGCGGCGACGAACAAATACCCGACTTACCGGATCGGGTATTTCCAGTCCGATCGTTTGCCGCTGCTAGCGTCTCTTCACCGCTGGACAAACTCCGTGACGGCTACCCTCTCCCGCTCCACCTTTATCGGGCTGCGCTGCAAGGAGTGCGGTCACCCCTATGAAGCCGGCGCCCGCCACGTCTGTGAAGACGTCTGCTTCGGCCCCCTGGAGGTGGTCTACGACTACGACGCGATCCGCAACCGGGTGAGTCGCGCCACGATCGAGGCCGGCCCTACCTCGATCTGGCGCTATCGCGAATTCCTCCCCATCGAAGGCGATCCGATCGATGTAGGCACGGGCTTCACCCCCCTGCTGCGGGCCAATCGGCTGGCCCGCCGCCTCGGCCTCAAGGAGCTCCACATCAAGAACGACGGCGTGAACATGCCGACGCTCTCCTTCAAGGATCGGGTGGTTTCCGTGGCCCTCACCCGCGCCAGGGAACTCGGTTTCACCACCGTGAGCTGCGCCTCCACCGGCAACCTGGCCAACTCCACCGCCGCCATCGCCGCCCACGCCGGCCTGGAGTGCTGTGTGTTCATCCCCAGCGATCTGGAGCTGGGCAAGGTGCTGGGCACCCTGATCTACAACCCCACCCTGATGGCGGTGAAGGGCAACTACGACCAGGTGAACCGCCTCTGCTGCGAGGTGGCCAACACTTACGGCTGGGGCTTCGTGAACATCAACCTGCGCCCTTACTACTCGGAAGGATCCAAAACCCTTGGCTATGAGGTGATCGAACAGCTGGGCTGGCGCCTGCCCGACCACATCGTGGCTCCCCTGGCCTCCGGCTCCCTGTTCACCAAGATCCGCAAGGGCTTTGATGAATTCATCAAGGTTGGGCTTGTTGAGGAGAAGGCCGTGCGCTTCAGCGGTGCCCAGGCCGAGGGCTGCAGCCCGATCGCCCAGGCCTTCGCCGAAGGCCGCGACTTCATCACCCCGGTGAAGCCCCACACCATTGCCAAGTCGATTGCGATCGGCAATCCGGCCGATGGCCCCTATGCCATCGACATCGCCAACCGCACCGGCGGCACCATCGCTGCGGTGAGTGATGCCGAGATCATCGAAGGCATCAAGCTGCTGGCCGAAACCGAGGGCGTGTTCACCGAAACCGCCGGCGGCACCACGATCGCGGTGCTGAAGAAGCTGGTGGAACAGGGAAAGATCGATCCCGAAGAAACCACCGTGGCCTACATCACCGGCAACGGCCTCAAGACCACCGAGGCGGTGGCCTCCTCGATCGGGGAACCCTTCCTGATCGAGGCCCAGCTGGCCAGCTTCAACAGTGCCTGGGAGCGGGCCCAGTCGTTGCATCGAGCCACCTGGGAAACCGTGGGCTGATCGGCCAGCCGTCGCCCGACCAGCGGCCGGCCACGGATGATCAGCCGTCCCCCTTCCTTCCTTCCTCAGCCCATCGCGCAACCATGGCCATACAGGTTCTGATCCCCACCCCTCTGCAGAAGTTCACCAACGACGAAGCCAGCGTGAACCTGGAGGCCACAACCGTCGATGAACTGCTCCAGGCCATGGAAGGTCGCTTCCCCGGGATCCTCAGCCGGCTCTGCGACGACAGTGGCAAGCTGCGCCGCTTCCTGAACGTGTATGTGAACAGCGAGGACATCCGCTTCCTCGATCACCAGGCCACCGCCCTGGCCGAAGGGGATGAGGTGAGCATCGTGCCCGCCGTGGCGGGCGGCTGATCCTCGCCAGCTGATGACGGCCATCAGCGATCCGGAAGCATCACCGACACCAGCTTGGGCTTGGCGCCCATAGGGTGTTGGGCCTGTTGTCGATCAGAGGCTCTGAATCTATGGACAACACCGCAATCCCCACGGGCTCCCTCACGCCTCGAAGCCACTCCGAGAGCGACGTCGAACCTGGGGAAGCGCCGATGGCATCGGCAGCCCGAGCCGACGCGAGCCGTGCGGACTCCGCCGGGCTGGAGATGGGCGAAGGCTGGGAGGCAGCGGCTCTTTGGTTCGACTACCGCGAAGCAGCCAACCCGGTGCGCCCCGGTCTCACCGAGCCGATCGGCTTGCACCAGTGGGGCGCCGACCTCCACTCCCAGGGCCCCACGGCCATCCTGCCATTGGACCTCAGCGGCGCGTTGGGTTGCCCGGGACCAGCCACCAGCCCCGCCTTGGCCGCCCACTTCCTGCGCATTCTTCCCGGTGAGGCCCTCAGCGCGGCCTCGGTGGCGACCTCGTCCCTGTTCGCGGTGCTGCGGGGCGGCGGGACGCTGACGCGGCCGGGCGATGGCCACAGCGGCCCCCTCACCCTGGCCTGGGAGCGCGGCGATGTGTTCGTGTTGCCGGCCGGGCCGACGCCCCGGCTCGAGGCCCGGGAGGAGAGCGTTCTCTACTGGGTGCACGACGGCCCCCTGCTTCGCTACCTCGGCGTGGAGCCGAGTTTGCCTCGCTTCCGTCCCTGTCACTACCCGGCCGCCAGGCTGGAGAGGGAACTGGCTGCCCTGCTCAGCGACCCGTCCGCCACCAAGGCCAACCGACTCAGCCTGCTCCTGGGGCATGCCGATCTGCCCGCCTCACGCACCGTGTCCCATACCCTGTGGGCAATGCAGGGAGTGGTCCCAGCGGGCTCGGTGCAGTCACCCCACCGGCACCAGTCGGTGGCCCTGGATCTGATCCTCGACTGCGACCCCGGTTGCTACACCCTGGTGGGCAGCTCCTGCGACAGCGAGGGGCAAATCCGCGATGCCCACCGGATCGACTGGCAGAGCGGCGGCGCCTTCATCACCCCACCAGGCCTCTGGCATGCCCACATGAATGAAAGCGGCCGGGCGGCCCGGCTGCTGCCGATTCAGGATGCCGGCCTACACACCTACCTTCGCAGCCTCGACATCCGCTTCTGGGGTGGCCTCGGTGGCCAAGAGTGAGCTGAGCTGGAGGGGCACTCCGGAAAGCTGGGGATACTCCGACTCCCATTGGGCCACCAGGTCCCGGAAGGCTTCGCCGTTGATGGTTTCCTCGGTAATCAGGTGCTCCACCAGCCGATCCAGCAGCTCACGACGGGGCCGCAGAACGGCGAGGGCCTGATCGAGGGCTCCAGCGGCCAGCTGCCTCACCTGGGCATCGATCTGGCTGCCGGTGCGGCTGGAGTAGGCATGGGACTCCGGGCGGAACCAGTCGCGGCCGAGGAACACTTGGCCGGCATCCGATTCCAGGGCCACCGGCCCCAGGCTTGAGAAGCCGTAACGGGTCACCATCTCCCGGCAGATGCGGCTCACCATCTGCAGGTCACCGGCGGCCCCCTGGGTCACCTCACTGGGGCCGAAGACCACGATCTCGGCGGCACGCCCGCCCAGCACCACCACCAGACGCGACCGGAGATAGGCCTTGCTGATCAGGCCTGAATCGAGGATGTCCTCGTCGGGCATGGTGCGGGCGAAGCCACCGACCCCACCCGCCCGCGGCAGGAGGGTCACCTTGTCGAGTTTGTCGGCGTTGGGGAGGAGGGTGGTGAGCAGGGCATGGCCCACCTCGTGGTAAGCGATCAGGCGCTTTTTGGCACTGTCCTGGAGGGGGGCCGCCGTCAGGCCCATGGTGATCCGCTCAAGCGCATCGCCGATGGCAGCGTCGTCGATGCGGTCGTGCTGGCGGCGGGCCGTGAGAATGGCTGCTTCATTGAGCAGGTTGGAGAGGTCGGCTCCGGAGAAGCCGGGGGTGCGGGCCGCCCAGTCGGCGAGGGAAACCGTGTCGGCGAGGGGGCGGCTGCGGGCATGCACGGAAAGGATGTCCTCCCGTCCCTTGCGGTCAGGCAGGTCAACGGTGATGCGGCGATCGAAACGGCCCGGGCGCATCAGGGCGGCATCGAGGACATCGGGCCGGTTGGTGGCAGCCAGCAGAATCACGCCGGAGTTCTCCTCGAAACCATCCATCTCGGTGAGCAGCTGGTTGAGGGTCTGCTCGCGCTCATCGTTGCCGCCGCCGATGCCCGCACCACGCTGGCGACCTACGGCATCGATCTCATCGATGAAGATGATGCAGGGCGCCTTGGCTTTGGCCTGCCGAAAAAGATCGCGCACCCGGCTGGCGCCCACCCCCACAAACATCTCCACGAATTCGGAGGCTGCCATCGAGAAGAAAGGCACACCAGCCTCACCGGCGATGGCCTTGGCCAGCAGCGTCTTGCCGGTTCCCGGAGGACCAACCAGCAACACTCCCTTGGGAATCTTGGCCCCCACGGAGGTGAACCGCTCGGGAGAACGAAGGAAGGTGACCACCTCCTGCAGTTCCTCTTTGGCCTCACCGATGCCGGCCACGTCCTCAAAATGCACGGCCACCGAGCCCTCGGCCTGAAGACGGGGCTGGCTGCGGCCGAAGCCGAGGGCCCTGTTCGCCACCTGGCTCGAACGGCGGATCAGCAGCGTCAGCCCGGTGAGGAGCAGCACCACCAGCAAAAGATTGCCCGCCAATCCGGCCAAAGCCTCATCTCTCTGCTCATCGCGCACCGTTAGCGGAACCTGGGCCTGGGTGGCGGTGCGGATCAGGAGCTGGTTGTCGTTGAACACCGGCACCTGAACGCTGCGACCATTTCGGTAGGTGACATCCACCACACCCTGGCGGGGTGAAAGCAGCAGCTCCTTCACCCTGCCGGACTGCAGATCCTGGAGCAGCTGGCTGTAGGTGGGTGCAGTGCCACCGCCAATGCTGAAGGGATGCGAGGGCCGCTGCACCTTTCCAGCTGGCCGGGGTCCGCTCCCATCCTCTCCGCTGCGGGGGGACTGAAGGACCATTCCGGACTTGCCGGCGGGGGTCTCCGGAGAAGCTGGCGGGCGAACCCCCTGGGCCTCGGCCGTCTCCGCCGTCGTCCCCGCGGGCGAGGAGGGAGGTTGGAGCTTGGGCTGAGTCGACGTCGTTCCCACGGGCCTGCGAGGCAGAGGTGGACTCTAGCGATTTGACGAAAGGAAGGCTCACAGCGGATGATCTTGGTTTGGCTGCACGAGCGAAGGGATGGCTGTTCCCAAGAAGAAAACCTCCAAAGGCAAACGCAATCAGCGTCATGCCCGCTGGAAGGCCAAGGCCGGTGTCGCCGCTGCCAAGGCCCTTTCGATCGGCAAGGCCGTGTTGAGCGGCAAAGCCCAGGGCTTCGTTTATCCGATCGCCGAAGACGAGGACGACAGCGAGAGCTGAGGCGGAAGCTGCAGGGGCTCCCAGCGACGCCGACCATCCAGCTGGGTGACACCAAGCAGAGGCAGGTCGGCGCTGGTGTCCGCTGGAGATTGCCCTGAACTTGCATCAACTTCCCCAGCGGCCGGCCGCCCGGAGCCCCATTCCGCCACCAGCGGGTCCTGGTAGAGGGGCGGTGGCAACGAGTGGAGGCTGGAGCGCACCAGCCTCTCCAGTTGATCGGTGTCAAGCCAGCCTCCACCGGCCCGCCGCTGGCGGGCCTCCGCCTGGAATCTCCAGCGCCGGGGCAGCGTCCAATCGCGGGGGCGCAGCACCCAGAGACCATCCGAGATTCCCCAGAGCGACGCGTAGGACTCCAGATTCCGATCCCAGCGGGGAAGCCAGCTGCGTTCGGCCTCACTGAGATTCCAATCCTGCAAACGCTCCAGGGAGCTGGCGAGACCCGCCTGACCAAGCGACCGGCAGCCCATCAACCAGCCCTCCAGCACCAGGGCATCAGCGGATTCCTCAACGTCGCCGCTGCGATCTCCCTGGCCGGCGACAAGGGTCTTGTCAAAGCGGGGCAGCCGCAACAAGCGACCGCTCCGCCAGGCCTCGATGCGATCCAGCAGCAGATCCACATCGTGGCTGCCGGGAGGAACCCTGGTCACGCCAAAGGGATTGCCCGCCAAGCGCTCGAACCGTTCAGGCAGGGGGAGGTAGGCGTCATCGATCGAGGCCACGGCCAGGCGCAACCCATGGGACGGTGCCAGGCGGACCAGCTGTCGCCCCAGGGTGGACTTGCCAGCGCCCACCGGTCCGTTGAGCAGCAGCACCGGCTTGCGCTGGCCTTGGCTGCGCTGAAGATCCCGCAACCGGCCCAGCAGCGGGAGAACCACCTGCTCCAGCAGCCCGGCCGCCGCAGCGCCCGATGGGGGCGGTTCAGGTTCCAAGCTTGAAGGCCTCGAGTACGGCCGCATAGGTGGCCCCGAGGCGGAGGTTGTCGAGCATGACCCACACCAACGGGGTCTCCTCGGCCGGCTGCGCCCGGGTTCGCAAACGCACGAGGAACTCCATCAAGAGCACAAGGGAGAGCACCACGACGGGACGTCCCCCTGGTATCCGCACCAGCAGCAGGGCGATCAGGTTCTGGCTGAGGAAATACCCCATCAGCAGGGAGAGGAGGGCGAGGCTGGCGTGACGCCAGCTGCGGCGCAGCTGGCCCAGCAGGGAACGGCCGAGGCGTCGTTCGAGGGCGGCGTAGCGGGTGCGCTGCGGAGGAGGGGTCGTCATCCCGCAGGGAGCAGCTGGCTAAGCCAGCTGAGTGTCACCAGGCCCTCCGCACAGGCGGGACCGTGATGCAGGGCAAGGGGCCTCTCCGGAGAGCCGAGGCCATCCACCACGGCAGCGGCCGAGCCGAAGGCCCCGAGCCCCTCATGGCGGGATAGGGAGCTGAGGGTCACCAAGGTGGTGAGTCCGGCCCCGCTGGCGGCCGCCAGACCCTGGACTGAATCCTCCACCACCACCACCCGCTGCGGATCCAGCCCAGCTTCAGCCAAGGCAAGCCGATACCCCTGGGGATCGGGCTTCTTGCGGCTCACGTCATCGCCGCTGATCCAGCCCTTGAAGGCTCCAGCCATCCCCGCCAATCCGCCGCTCATCAGCGCCTCCACCGCCGCCCGGGAACTGGTGGTCACAATCATCTGGGTGAGATCAGCAGCGGCGGCGGCAGCGATCAACCGCGCGACCCCCTCCCGCAGCGGCAGGGCCCCACTGCCGATCAGCTCGGCGTACACACGTTTTTTTGTCGCCACGAGGCCATCGAGAAGCGGCCCGGAGGGGGGGCGGCCCTCCAGGTCCGTGAGGAAGCGAGCGAGCCGCTCCCGGCCCCCGGCCACCGCCAGGTGATCGAGATAGCGAGCCCGATCCCAGCGCCAGGGCAGGCCCGCCTCCGCTAAGGCGTGGTTGTAGGCCACGCGATGGCCCTCGAGTTCCGTCTCGGCGAGGGTGCCATCCACATCCCAGAAGATCGCCTCAAGGGGAGGAGCCACCGCATCGCCGGATCAGCCACTGCAGGCTAAGGCTCGCGACCGCGGCTGCGGGCAGCACAATGCGGAGGTGCCCAACCCATGCCTTGCCCTCCCTCGACTCGCAACCCTGGGTCCTCCCAAGCCCTCTGGCACCGCAGGATCCCCCGGGGCCACGCGATCCCGCCTTCGATGCCAGCCTGAATTCCCCCGCGGGCGCGCGGGATGATGGTCTACCGGTTGAGCTTCCCGATGAGCTGTTAGCGGTCATGCGTCGCCGGGGCTACGGCAGCGAGAGCAGCCTCCGCTCGTTTCTGGATCCACCCGGGGCGCCCGATCCGCTGGAGCACTTCCCCGACCTGACCACGGCGATGGAGCGGCTGGTGCGGGCCTGCGGCTCGGGCGAAACCTTGGCTGTTTGCGGGGACTATGACGCCGACGGCATGACCAGCACGGCCCTGCTGGTGGGCGTGCTCCAACGGCTCGGCGCCAGGCCGCGGGCTGCCATCCCCAGCCGGGCCAGCGATGGCTACGGGCTCAACGCCGGCATGGTCGAGGCGCTGGCGGCCGATGGCGTTGGGCTCATCATCACGGTGGACAACGGCGTAGCGGCCCGCCAGGCCCTGGAGCGAGCCGCCGCCCTGGGGGTGGATGTGATCCTCACCGACCACCACACCCTGCCTGCCGAACATCCGCCCTACCTGGCCCTGCTCCATCCGGCCGTCACTCCGCTGGATTCCCCCTACAGGAGCCTGGCGGGCGTGGGCTTGGCCCATGTGCTGGCCAGCGCCCTCTGCCGCCGGCTGGGCCGCCGGGACGGCGAAGCCATCGCTCTCGACCTCTTCTGCATCGGCACCATCGCCGACATGGCTCCCCTGGTGGGGGTGAACCGGCGCTGGCTGCTCGACGGCCTGCCCCGCCTGGGCCTGACCCGGCTGGAGGGCCTACGGGCCCTGCAGCGCCTGGCGGGACTGGAGGCGTCGCAGGTCAATGCCGAAGCCGTGGGCTTCCAGCTGGCCCCGCGGATCAACGCCGTGGGAAGGCTTGGGGATCCCCTGCTGGTGGTGGACCTCCTGACGACCTCCGAACCGGAGCGGGCCCTTGAACTGGCACGGCAATGCGATGGGCTGAACCGGCAGCGGCGCGAGCTCTGCAGCGCCATCGAGGCGGAGGCGGTGGCCCTGCTTGAGTCCGATGGTCGGCCCACTCCTCCCTTTGTGCTGCTGGCCCAGACCCATTGGCACCACGGGGTGATCGGCATCGTGGCCGCCCGTCTGATGGAGCGCTGCGGTCGGCCGGTGGCGCTCCTGGCCGATGAGGGGGGAGGAAGGCTGCGGGCTTCGGTTCGGGCGCCGCGCGGCTTCGCCGTGGACCAGGCTCTCCAGGCCTGCGCTGATCTGCTGCTGCGCCACGGCGGCCATCCGGCCGCCGGGGGCTTCACCCTGCTGGCCGAGCGGGTGGGGGAGCTTCAAGAGCGCCTCGAAGCCCTGGCCCAGACCTGGCTCGACAACGCCGGCCAGGCCGTGGCCGTGGAGCCCGAAGCCCTGTTGCGCTTTGAGCGGATCGACCGCGACTTCTGGGAGCAGCTGCGGCGCTTGGAGCCCTTCGGGATCGGTCATCCGGCCCCCGTGTTCTGGAGCAGCAGCTGCCGCGTGGTCGAGCAGAAACTGCTGAGGGGTGGTCACCTGCAGCTCCAGCTCCAGCAGAGCGGGCTGCAACGCCGCGCCATGGCCTGGCGTTGGCAGGGAGCAACGGAACTGCCCGCCGAAGTGGATGTGGCCTACCGCCTCCGGATGGATCGCTGGCAGGGGGAGGAGCGGCTTCAACTGGAGCTGGTGGGCATCAGGCCCACCAGCAGCTCTGGAGTGGTGCTGCAGCGTCAGGGTCGCACCTACTGGTGCTCCCGCCATGCCGATGGGCTGATCATCCGCAATGCCGCGGGCGAGGAGGTGCGCAGCGGCCTCCACGACGACCACCCCCACCCTTACCTCCAAGCCCTGGTGCGGGAGGCCGCCATGGCCCTGGGCCTGACGGCCTGATGGAACCAGCCACCCGACCCCAGCCAGCCCAGGGCAGAGCCAGCTGGCTCCTTCAGGGCTGCGCCATGGCGGGGGTGGGCTTGGCCGTTGGTCTGGCCTGCTGGCCCCTCAACGCCATCGACAGGCTTCAGGATTCCCTGATCAGCAGGCTTCCGGCCTACGGCGGCAACTGGTCGGGCCTGACCGTGGCCATGGCCCTGGCGCCGATCGCGACCGTGCCCCTGCTGCTGGCGCTCCAGGCCGGTGTCCTGCGCCGTTCCGCGGGCTCGGGTCTGCCCCAGCTGCTGGAGGCTCTCCAACGGCCAGAGCGGCGGGATCAACAATTGGCGGCCGCACCCACGGCGGGGCGGCTGGCCCTCTGGAGTGCGGCGAGCCTGGCCCTCCTACCGATCGGCAGGGAAGGCCCCGCCGCCCAGCTCGGGGCGGCCGTGGCCCACGGGCTGGGCCGGGGCCGCCTGAGCCCCGAGCTCCTGGCCGCCGCCGCCGGAGCAGGCCTGGCTGGCGCCTTCAACACCCCGCTGATGGGGGTGATCTTCGTGGCCGAGGAGCTGAGCCGCCGCTTTCAGCCCAACCTGATCTGGCCCTCCCTGCTGATGGCGGGGATGGCGGCCGAAGTGGCCGCTCTGGCCGGCCAACCCCTTTTCGCGCTGGGAATCCAGTCCACTCCGTGGCCGGAGCTGCTCCAGGCCCTGTGGGCCCTTCCGGTGGGCCTTGGGGCCGGCTTGCTCGGGGCCCTGATGGCCCGGTTGCTGGTGCTCGGCACCGCCCGGATCCTTCCCCTGGCCCGTTCCCACCCTCTGGCCACGGGGATCGCGGTGGGCGCGGCCCTGTCCACTCTGACCCTGATCAGCGGCGGTTTCAGCTGTGGGGATGGAGAAACCCTCCTGCGGCAAGCGCTGGGCCCAGCGGGACTCCTGGCATCCGGGGAGGAAGCCCTGGGCTGGTCGGGAGCCGCTCGCTGGGGCGCCCTGGTGGTGATGCGCCTGGTCGGCCCCGTTCTGGCCCTAGCGGCTGGAATCCCTGGAGGGTTGATCGATCCAGCCTTCGCCGTGGGCGGCATCTTCGGGGGAAATCTCCTGCAGCTCCTGGGAGGGCCCAGCGCACTTGGGGTGCTGCTGGGCATGGCGGCTGGGCTGGCCGGTGCCACCCAGTTGCCGGTGATGAGCCTGGCCTTCGCCGTCAGGATTGCTGGTGCACAACAGCTTCTGCCTGGGCTGCTCCTCGCTTCCCTGTTGGGGGCGGTGGTGGGGCGATGGCTGATGCCGCTACCGCTTTACAGGGCTTTAGAAAACCTCGCTGCCGAGCAACAAAACCGGAGTGCAAGACAGCGATGAAGCCCCTTACCATCACAAGGCGTCGAACAACAGCTCCGATCGGATGAAACCCGCGGAGGCCTTCGGGAATCGGGCCAAAAAACCTCAGAGGGCGCCGCGACGATAGAAAAGGATGAAGATCACGGCCGGTCCCGCCAGGGTGATCAGGGCTAGGGCAGCGAAATTGGAGATCAGGTGGAAATCGATGCCCATGGACGGCGCTCACCAATGCCTTTTACCTCCCAATGCTACGCGGAAGGGACGGGGTCCCAGGGGATCGAGATGCCACTGTGATGGCTTGTCATTGGCGAATGCCATGACCAGGAGCAGCCATCCCAGCAGAAAAGGCCTTGAGGGCCCCAGTGACGGCGGCTCCGGCTCTAAGGAGGTGTGGCGCTGCATTTCAGCCTGCGGCTCCTGCTGCCGCCTCGATCCCGCCCTGCGGCCTGAGGCCCTGGAAGCCCTCAGCCCCCAGCAGCAAAGCGTCTATCTGTCGATGGTCGGTGGCGATGGCTGGTGCATCCACTTCGACACCGGTGGCTGCCGCTGCCGGATCTACGAGGACCGACCCGATTTCTGCCGCGTCAGCTCGCTGGTGGCCCTCTTCGGCGAAAACGGGGAATCGGGCGATGCGCTGGCGATCGCTTGCTGCAAACAACAGATCCGCAGTGAGCATGGGGGACATGGCAGGGTGATGCGACGCTTTTTGCGGGCGATCCGAAAGCCACGATGAGCAGCAGCCCCACCAATCCAGGGCCCGATCCAGCGCCCTCCGCCGAAGCGATCGTCTCCAGCGGCGACACCGCTGCGAGCCCGGCAGGCCAGGCTCCGGCGCCCCAAAAGACAGCGGCCGCCTCCTGGCTTGGGGTGTTCCTCACCACCGCCACCACGGTGTTTCTGGCCGAACTCGGCGATAAGACCCAGCTCGCCGCCCTGCTGCTCTCGGCGGAGTCCGGTCGGCCGGTGGTGGTGTTTGTGGGGGCCTCCCTGGCCTTGATCTGCTCGAGCCTGGTGGGAGTGCTGCTGGGGCGCTGGCTCTCCAAGGTGATGGCGCCTGAGCAATTGGAGCGCGCCGCGGGCGTGCTGATGGTGGCGATCGGCCTGTGGCTCGGGCGCCAAGCGGTGCTCAACCTGGCCCCCCTGCATCTGCTCGAACCTGGACTGGCGGGTCTCGTCCGCTGAATCACCCCTCCCACACGCTCCCCATGCTGGCCCTGCTCGGATCCACATTCATCACGGTGTTCCTGGCCGAATTGGGGGACAAGACGCAGCTGGCGATCGTGAGCATCAGCGGCACCACCAGCCGCCCCGGGGCCGTGTTCGCCGGCAGTGCCGCAGCCCTGGTGCTGGCAAGCCTGGTTGGGGCCGCGGCGGGGGGAACCCTCTCGAGCGTGATCCCAACGGATGCCCTGCAGCTGGTGGCCTCGGTGGGCTTTCTGATCTTGGGGGCTCAGCTGATCCTGCGCTCCTCCCGCAGCAAGGACGGCGAGACCCCCACTCCCTAGAGTGGGCAAAGATTCGGCAGGTGGGCCACCAGGGCCTGAACGCCGAATCCCCACACCACCGGTGCCAGGTCTGCCCGTTTCCGGGCCAACCCTCCCCCTCCAGGCAACCGTTCCATGGCCGACCCAGCGCCATCTGGGGCATCAGCCCGTTCCATCGGTGGCAGGCCCCATCCTCGGCAGGCCTGCCGACCAGCACCCCTGGCTACGTCGCCCAGGCGCCAGCCAGCCCCGCATCACCGCCCTGCCCCGGCTGCAGCCCCGGCCACGCGAACCCTCCGCTAAGGCCCACGCCAAGTTGCCATTCCCTCCCGCACTCCAAGCGCGTGCGCCCGCTCCCCGCTTCCACCCCACGATGAAGTTCACGGTCGCTGACCTGCTCGACAAGCTGTCGAACACCGATCCCCTCCCCCTCCAGGATCTCGAGAAAGCCCTTGCCCTGGGCAGCGATGAGGAACGGCAGCAGCTGCGGATCGGCCTCGACGCCCTGGTGCGGCTGGCGGTGGTGGCGGAATCGGAGACCGGCGTTCAACACCTAGATCATCCCGATTTGGTGCCGGCCCGACTTCGCTGCTCCAGCAAGGGCTTCTGTTTCGCCCTGCGGGACGACGGTGGCGAGGACATCTACATCCGCGACCACCAGCTCAACCATGCCTGGAACGGCGACCGGGTGCTGGTCAAGATCACCCGGGAGGGGGGCCGCCGCCGCTCCCCCGAAGGCGGGGTTCAGTGCATCTTGGCTCGGGACACCACAAGCCTCCTGGCTCAAGTCGAAGCCCGGGAGGAGGACCGCCTGATGGCCGTTCCCCTCGATGACCGGCTGCTCACCAGCATCGAACTGCCCTCCGACGACCGGATCCATGCCGGCGGGGCCGGGGAGACGGTGGTGGAGGTCCGCATCGACCGCTTCCCGGTGGGCCAGTTCGCCGCTCGCGGGCATGTGGCCCGGAGCCTGCCGGTGCGGGGTGGTCCCGAAGCCGATCGGGATCTCCTGCTGACCAAACATCACCTCCAGGGGCGGCCAGCAGCACCCCGCACCAGCCTCCGCCAGCTGGAGCCAAAGGAACGTGCCGATCTCACGCACCTGGCGGTGCTCCTCCCGGAGAGCTGGAGCGGAATGGAGTCCCCCTCGCTGCCTGGCCTTTCCCTCGAAACCCGGGAGGAGGGAGGCTGGCGCCTTTGGGTCCATGCCCCGGCGGTGGCTGAACGCTTCACGGCGACCAGCGCCATGGACACCTGGCTCAACCAGCAGGCCGAGGCCATCTGCGCTGGAACGCAATGGCTTCCCCTATTGCCTCCCGCCCTCGGCAAGGCCTCGGCCTTGCGCGTTGGGGAACGGATTGAGGCCATCTCCGCGGCGCTCGAACTCAGCGCCACAGGAGACCTCGAGCACTTCCGGTTCTGCCTGAGCACGATCAAACCCGCCGCCCGCCTCGATGGCGCCGCACTCGTGGCCCTTGCCGAACGGAAGCCCAAGGCACGCACGGTGCCGGCCGCCCTCAAGCCACTGAAGGAGCACCTGCCGCTGGTGGAGAACCTGCTCACGGTGGCGAGCCTGCTGCGCAGCCGCCGGCTCGAGGCCGGCTCGCCGGATCTGGATCTAGCCATGCCGGCGATCGACAGCCTTGGCGATCTGAGGATCCCGCTCCCCGATGCCTCGCGGGAAGGCTGGCTGGTGCAGCTTCCAGGCAACGAGCCGATGGCCCTGTTGCGGGAGGCCGTGTTGGTGGCCCACCGGGCCCTGGGCCGCCACCTCGCAGCCCTCCAGATGCCCGGGCTGTTCGCCCGCAACAACGCCGCCGAAGCCGATGACCTCAACGAGGTTGCCAAGGCGGCCCTCGCCCTCGAGATCCCCCTGGAACTGAGTGTCGAAGGCAACGCGGATGCCGCCGAACTGGCCGCCGCCTTTGCCGCAACGGATCGTAGCCGGGCCCTTCAGAGCCTGCTGCGGGGAAGCCTCCAACCCGTGGAGCTCGACAGCGAGAGCGGGCCCCATGCCCTGGCAGGCGAAGCGGAGGCCTATGCCCCCTGGTGCTGCCCCGGCCTCCATTACGCCGACATCTGGAACCAACACATGCTGGCCACCCTGCTCACCCAGGGCAAGGACCGGCCGAGCGTGCGCCACAAAACCGGTGTCGACCTGGCCAGCGACGGTTGCCACGGGAGCACCGACTGGCCGATTCTCACCCCATCCCAGTTGAGCCCCTTCCGGGAAGCCCTCGCCCACGGGCTGGTCAAACGCCTCAACGCCCGCAGCCGATTTTTGCTGGAGTTCCAGGCGGATGTGCTGGCCATGGCCCAGGCCCGCTTCGCCGAACCCCTGGTGGGCCAGACCCTCACCGGGGTGATCAGCGGGGTTCAGAGCTACGGCTTCTTCGTTGAGGTCCCCCCCTCCCAGGTGGAGGGGCTGGTGCACGTGAGCTCCCTCAAGGACGACTGGTACGAATACCGTTCGCGCCAGAATCGCCTGGTGGGAAGGAAAAACCGCCGCACTTACATGGTGGGAGACCGGGTTGACGTGGAGATCCAGAAGGTGGACGCCCTTCGCCACCAGATTGATCTGGCCGTGGTGCAACCCGAGTCAGGCGAGGAATCGTTCGCCGCGACGAACGGCATGCAGCCTGGCGCGGACGCGCTGGTGCTCGCTCCCCTCTGAACGGGTACCCCAGCCCCCCACTCTCCGGCATGCTTTCCTTCAACCCCGCTGCAGCACCAGTGGTCCTCGCGGTGTCCGGTGCGTCGGCCCAGCCGCTGGCACAACGGGCCCTGGAGCTGCTCCTTGAGGCGAATCTGGCGGTGGAGATGGTCACCAGCCGTGGTGCCATCGGGGTGTGGCAGGCGGAGCTGGGATTGAGAGTTCCCTCGGAACCCGAGGCCCAGGAGCTGTTCTGGCGCGAGCGCACCGGCTGCCAAAGCGGCCTGCTGCGCTGCCATCGCTGGAACGACCAGGCGGCCGCGATCGCCAGCGGGAGCTACCGCACCCGCGGCATGGTGATCCTTCCGGCCAGCATGGGAACGGTGGGCCGCATCGCCTCCGGCGTGGCCCTGGATCTGATCGAGCGCGCCGCCGATGTGCACCTCAAAGAGGGGAGGCCCTTGGTGATCGCCCCACGGGAGCTCCCCTGGAATCTTGTCCATCTGCGCAACCTCACCCGGCTGGCCGAAGCCGGGGCCCGCATCGCACCGCCCGTGCCCGCCTGGTATCACCAGCCCCGCACGATCGAGGAGATGGTGGACTTTTTAGTGATCCGTGTGTTCGATGGCCTCGACCTCGAACTGGGCTCACTCAACCGCTGGCAGGGGCCTCCCCGGGGAGCGCACCCCCCGGGCCAGGATCGTCAAGAGCCCAGCACCCTCACCCCCAGCGAGCCCTGAACCCGATCCGACGCCTGCTGCTGCTGCCCCTGCTGGCGCCCCTGCTCGCCCTGCTGGTGACCGGGGCACTGAACACCCGGCCCACGGTGGTGTTGCGATTGCTCACATGGCAAAGCCCTTCGCTGCCACTCGGGGCCTGGATCGCGGCGGCGGCGGCGGCGGGCGGCGCCCTCAGCGCGGCAGGCACCGCCCTGGCTTTATTGGATTCGAGCCCCGGCCAGCGCCGCCAGATCCGCCGGGAGCCGGAGCGCGAGGAACCCTGGGAAGACCCCGCCAGAACCCCCTGGGGGCAGGCCTGGAGCGGTGAGCGGCCGGGAGCCGGCCATGAGCATCGCAGCCGTGCCGGGAGATCGGAAAACAAGGAGAGTGTCCGGGAACGCGAGCAAGCGCAGGCCTGGCGGCAGGCTGCCTCCGCAGGTCCCGACAGGGCCCCCGGCGAGCCACCGCCCACCCTCTCGGTTCCCTACCGGGTGATCCGGCGCGGCCGGTCGGAATCCCCTTCCGAGCCCCTGGCTTCCGCGGCACCATGGTCGCAGAGGCAATCAAGCGATCGTGGCGGCCGGGCCCCTCAGGCTGAGGCCGGGCGCAGGGCCGAAACCGTAGCCGCTGCTGATGACTGGGGAAGCAACGCCTTGGAGGACTGGTGAGCGGCACGAGGCGAAGATCCGTCCCGGGATCCCTAGAGTTGGCTGCAGCATCCGCCGACTCGCGAACCGGTGACCGAGAGCTCCAGCCCCGCCAACCCCGGCCCCGACACCTCCCCGGCTCCATCCGCAGCCAAGGCCAACGCAGCGGCGACGCCGCTGCGTTCAAACGAAGCCGCAAGTTCCGGCTCGAAGTCAGCGGCTCCTGGACCTGCCGCCGACGCCAAGCCAGCCGCCAAAGCGAAGCCGCCGGCACCGGAGGAGCAGCCCTTTGAGCGCTTCATCCCCGATCTGCTGCTGCCCGCCATCCGCAGCGAATGCTGCACCTATGGCGGGCCGGCGCCGGAGCTGAGCTTTCGCCAGGGCCCGATGCCCGTGGTGGGCAGCGACTGCTGGATGGTGGAGGGCCAGTTGCCCGGCGAGCGCCGCTTCTGGCTCTGCTTCACCAGCCCGGACATCCAGTCCTCCAAAACCGTGACCCTGGCGGAAGCCGGAGCCGAGCCCAGCCTGCTGGAATCCTTCCTGATCGATGAGCGCAAGACGAGCCTGGCACTGCTGGTCTCCCGGCTGGTGCAGCGCCTGAACGGTCAGAAATGGCTGGGCCCCAACTGAGGTGAGCCTTCACATCCCGGCGGAAACGCAGGAGCTCCCCTTACGATGGCTTGATCAGATCGTTGTAGCCCAAGCGATGGTGCCTCCCGCCGCCACAGCCTCCACCAGCCTCCCCGGCTCTCACCAGGCCCAAGCGCCGGTCGGCACCGCATCTGCTCCCGCCGTGAAGGATCCCGCCAAGGACACGATCCTCACGCCTCGCTTCTACACCACGGATTTCGAAGCCATGGCGGCGATGGATCTGCGCCCCAACGAGGCGGAACTGGAGGCGATCTGCGAGGAATTCCGCAAGGATTACAACCGTCACCACTTCGTTCGTAATGAGGAGTTTGAAGGGGCCGCCGACAAGCTGGACCCCCAGACTCGCAAAGTGTTCGTGGAGTTTCTGGAGCAGAGTTGCACCTCCGAGTTTTCCGGCTTTCTCCTTTATAAAGAGCTCAGCCGTAGGATCAAACAAAACAATCCGCTCCTCGCCGAGTGCTTCGCCCACATGGCCCGGGACGAAGCCCGCCACGCTGGCTTCCTCAATAAATCCATGGCCGACTTCGGCCTTCAGCTCGATCTCGGCTTCCTAACAGCCAACAAGGCCTACACCTACTTCAAGCCGAAGTTCATCTTCTACGCCACCTATCTCTCGGAAAAAATTGGCTACTGGCGCTACATCGCTATTTATCGCCACCTCGAGAAGCATCCCGAAAGCAAGATCTTCCCGATCTTCAATTTCTTTGAGAACTGGTGCCAAGATGAAAATCGCCACGGTGATTTCTTTGATGCCCTGATGAAGGCTCAGCCCGACACCGTTCGGGGCTTCACCGCCAGGCTCTGGTGCCGCTTCTTCCTGCTGGCCGTGTTCGCCACCATGTATGTGCGCGATGTAGCGCGCAAAGACTTCTACGAAGCCCTCGGCCTTGATGCCCGCACCTACGACAAAGAAGTGATCATCAAGACCAACGAAACCTCCGCCCGCGTCTTCCCTGTGGTGCTCGATGTGGAGAATCCCCGCTTCTGGATCCGCCTGGAGCGACTCGTGCGCAACAACGAAGCCCTCAGCGCCGCCGATGCCGCCGACGTTGCTGCCCCGATCAAGGCCCTGCGCAAGCTTCCTTTCTGGGCAGCCAATGGCCTGGAGATGGCCAAGCTCTTCCTGATGGCGCCGATCCGCAGTGAAGCCTTCCAGCCGGCGGTGCGCTGAATCTTGGCCCTCTCCACCCTCAGCCCAGCGGCTCCCTTTCACGACGAAGCCTGGATCAGACGCCTGGAGCCTCTGCTGGCTGCCGGCACGGCCGCTGGAGCCGACCTGGTGGAGGTGTTTCTCGAACGCACCGATCACCTGGGCGTGCTGGCCGAACAGGACACCATCACGAGCGTCAGCCCCGCCTTCGGCATGGGGGCTGGTCTACGCGTGTTCCGAGCCGGCCGTGACGGCTTCGTTTCCACCAACGATCTGAGTGAGAGCGCCCTCCATGCCGCCCTCGATGAGGCCCTGGCGATGCTGGAACTGCAGCGCAGCCCAGCGGCAGGCCCCGGATCGTTTGAGGGGCTGTCCAACCTGAGGGACTTCGGAGTCGCCAAGCAAGCCTGGCTGGAGTGCTGCCCGGAACTCACCGAGGCCACAGCCCGACTCTTGCAGGGCACCGATCAACTCGAGCGCCATGGCCATCACCTGCAGGCCCGCCGCGGTAGCTATGCCCGCAACTGGCAGGAGGTGCTGGTTGTCGCCAGCGATGGCACCCACGCCCGTGACATCCGCCTCCATCAAACGGTGGGCCTCAGCGTGCTTGCCGCTGATGGTGATCACCGTGCCAGCTTGAGCCGTCGCTACGGCACCACCGACAACCCCGATGATCTGCGCCATTGGGATGTCGATTCCTCCGCCATCGACCTCTGCGCCAGCGCCGCCACCATGCTGTACGCCGACTATGTGCAGGCGGGCCAGTTCCCGGTGGTGCTGGCCAATCGCTTCGGCGGGGTGATCTTCCATGAGGCCTGCGGCCATTTGCTGGAAACCACCCAGGTGGAACGGGGCACCACCCCCTTTGCCGACAAGGTGGGCGAGTTCATCGCCCACCCCTCCCTGACCGCCATCGACGAAGGATTAAGCAACGGAGCCTTCGGATCCCTGGCCATGGACGATGAGGGCATGGAGCCCCAGCGCAGCGTGCTGATCGAGAATGGCGTTCTCAAGCGCTTCCTCAGTGACCGGGCCGGTGAATTGCGAACCGGCCATCAACGCACCGGCAGCGGCCGCCGCCAGAGCCATTCCTTCGCCGCTGCCAGCCGCATGCGCAACACCTACATCGCTGCCGGACCCCACAGCCCGGAGGATCTGATCGCCAGCGTCGACCAAGGGCTGTACTGCAAATCGATGGGCGGCGGCAGTGTCGGACCCACCGGACAGTTCAACTTCTCCGTGGAAGAGGGATTTCTCATTGAAAACGGCCAGCTCACCCGGCCGGTGAAGGGGGCCACCCTGATCGGCGAGGCCAGGGAGGTGATGCCCCGGATCTCGATGTGCGCCAACGACCTGGAGCTGGCGGCCGGGTTCTGCGGCTCCGTGAGCGGCAGTATCAATGTCACGGTGGGTCAGCCCCACATCAAGGTCGATGCGATCACCGTGGGAGGGCGCTGACCATGGCGACCCCCAGCCCAGACCCAGCCACGGCACCTTCGGCCCACCAAGGGGTGAGCGAAGACCAGGAAGAGAGCCGGCTTGAAGCACCTCGGTTGCAGGAGACCCTGGCGGAACTGGCCCGCCACGCCGGCATCCGCCAGTGGGATCTCGGGGCCGCCTGCAGCAGCGATCGCTCGGTGCAGGTCGATCGCGGCGAGGCCAAGCAACTGAAGGCCGCCCAGCGGCGTTCGATCACCGTGCGGGTATGGAACGAGGCCAATCGCATCGGCACCACCAGCACCTCCGACCTCTCCGAGGCCGGCCTGGCCCGCGCCCTGGAAGGAGCCAAGGCGGCGAGTGCCTTCGGCAACCAAGACGAGACCCCGGCCTTCTCTCCCCTGGCCAACGCTCCGCTCCCACCGCTGGAGCAACCCCTGCACCCCTCCCTCGGCATCCTGAAACTGCTGGGCACCTTGAAGGAGGCGGAGGCCGATCTGCTCGGCCGCCACCCTGCCATCGCCACCGTGCCCTACAACGGCCTGGCGGAGCGCAGGAGCGAGCGGATCTACCTCAACAGCGAAGGGGCCTGCCGCCAGCAGAGGCTGAGCACCGCCAGCGTTTATCTCTACGCCCGGGCTGAAGAAAGCGGCCGCAAGCCCCGCAGCAGTGGTGCCATGAGGCTGGCCTACGGCGCCGATGCCCTCGATGTTCCAGGTTGCATCAGCGAGGCCGCCGAGCGCACGATCGCCCACCTCGACTACGGCCCGATCACCACGGGTCACTACACCTGCGTATTCAGCCCCGAGGCTTTTCTCGACCTCATCGGCGCTTTCAGCAGCCTATTCAATGCCCGCGCCGTGCTCGATGGGGTGAGCCTCTCGCGACGCGAGTCGCTCGGCGAGGGCCTTGCCGTGCCCTTCCTGGCCATCCACGACAACGGCCTGCATCCCGGCAATATCGGAGCCTCCAGCTTTGATGGCGAAGGCACGCCCACCCGCCGTCTGAGCCTGGTGGAGGGCGGGGTGCTGCGGAACTTTCTCCACTCCGAAGCCACCGCCCGGGCCTTCGGGGTCGACCCCACCGGCCATGCCGGCATGGGAGCCAAGGCGAGCGTGGGGCCAAACTGGTTCGAGGTGGGGCCCAGCCCCGGCAGCGGGGGCGGCGCTGAAGGCCTCGACCGTCTCCTGGCCAGCCGCAATGGTGGCCAGGGCCTGGTGGTGATCGACTCCCTCTCGGCACTCCATGCGGGTGTGAAAGCCAGTCAGGGTTCCTTTTCACTGCCGTTCGACGGCTGGTGGATCCGCGATGGCGAACAGCGCTCCATCGATGCCGCCACGGTGGCCGGCGATATCCGCACCGTGCTTCAGGCGTTGCTGGGTTTTGAGGGTGAAGCCAAGATCACCCCCGATGGCCTCTGCCCGTGGGTCTGGGTGGAGGGACTCGCCGTGACCGGCGACGCCTGAGGTGCCGGCCGCCGTCCCCCCGGGGCTGCGGCTATCGCTGCTCAGCCAACCGCCACGCTGCAACCTGGATCCAGCATCCAAGCGGTCATGAAGATCCTGTTCTGGGGCACTCCCGCCTACGCCCTGCCGAGCCTGGAGGCCCTGCTAGCGGCGGGCCATCAGGTGGTGGGAGTGGTGAGCCAGCCCGACCGGCGCCGCGGACGGGGCAAGGCCCTGATGGCCTCGCCGGTGAAGGCCCGGGCCCTTGAACTGCACCTGCCGGTGTTCACCCCGGAGCGGATCCGCAGGGACCCCGGCTGCCAGAGCGAACTGGCCGCCCTGGGTGCCGACCTTTCGGTGGTGGTGGCCTTCGGCCAGATCCTGCCGCCGCAGGTGTTGGGCCAGCCTCCCCTGGGCTGCTGGAATGCCCATGGCTCCCTGCTGCCCCGCTGGCGGGGAGCGGCTCCGATTCAGTGGTGCCTCCTAGAGGGGGATGCCGAAAGCGGGGTAGGGATCATGGCCATGGAGGAGGGCCTCGACACCGGCCCTGTGTTGCTGGAGCGGCGGCTTGCGGTGGGGCTGCTGGAGAATGCCGCCCAACTGGGCGAACGGCTCGCCCGGCTGAGTGGCGAACTGCTGGTGGAAGCCATGGATCGCATCGCCGCGGTGGGCGAAGCCAGCCAGGCCGAACGCCTGGCCCGCCTGGGGGTGCGGACCCAGCCCAGCGAGGGAACCTGCTACGCGCGCCTTCTGACCAAGCAGGACAGCATCGTGAACTGGGGTGACCCGGCCCTGGCGGTGCACCGCCGCGTGATGGGGATCTTTCCCGGCGCCCAGACCCAATGGCAGGGCCAGAGATTGAAACTCCTAACCACCGAGCCTCTGGTGGAGCGGCTGCGGGAGCACCTCACGCCCGAGGGCCGGAACTTGGCGGATCACTGGGGTGGACCCCAGGGGCGGGAACCGGGAACACTGCTGGCCCTCGCCGAAGGGATCGGTGCGGTGGTGGCCACCGGTGGCTGTCCGGTTCTGATCAGAAAAGCACAGCTGGAAGGCAAGGCAGCGGTGGAGGGTACGGCCCTCCTCCAGCAGCTCAAACTTCGCATCGGCGAGCGCCTCGGATGTTGATCCCGGCGGGCGAAAGCTCAGACGCCAAACGAGTTCGTGGGCCTTGCCATGGCTCGCCGGAGATCTGCACCAGTGAAGTGTGAACCCCCAGGAGGGCTGATGGGGGCATGCCAGGTTTGGGAAGCCGTGCCACTGAGGCAAAGGGGTTCAGACGGCTGAGACCCCCAGATCGGAGCCCTGGCTGCGGTGCAGCTCATGGAGCCCCTCGAGTTGGTTGTAGACCGCCACCAACTGGTCACGGATGTGGCGACTGTTGTCGATTTTCTCGAGGGAAAGGAGCATCGTTTCGATCTGGGCCTTGCAATCGATCAGAACGCGGCATTCAGGGGAACCAGGTTCGTAGGGCATGGCATGGATGGGGTCTAGTTCAGTTCAATCCAGCCTGGATCTCCAAACTGTCGCGTTGACTGCCGTTCGGCAGGGTTGCCGCAGAATGCTGCCCATGCGCTCAGCGGGAGCGGGGCCGGCGGGCCGGGGTCCGCTGGGGTTGGCCGGGCCCATCACGGCGGCGGCCGCGGCCGCCGCTGAGGTCGAGGGGGGGGGCGGAGAGAACGGTGGGCTCAAAGCCCGGCACCTCCTGGCGGGGAAGCTGGGAGCCCACCAGTCGCTCGATGGCGCGCAGGAGCTCGTGCTCCTCGGCCGCCACCAGGGAGATGGCGTGGCCGTTCTGGCCGGCCCGGCCGGTGCGGCCGATGCGATGCACGTAGTCCTCGGCAACGTTGGGCAGGTCGAGGTTCACCACATGGGGCAGCTGGTGGATATCGATGCCGCGGGCGGCGATGTCGGTGGCCACCAACACACGCACCTCACCGCTCTTGAAGCCAGCCAAGGCACGGGTTCGGGCACCCTGGCTCTTATTGCCATGGATAGCGGCGGCGGAAAGGCCTTCCTTTTCCAGCCGTTCGGCCACCTTGTTGGCGCCGTGTTTGGTTCGGGAGAACACCAGCACCTGCTGCCAGTCGTTGCTGCGGATCAAATGGCTGAGCAGATCCGCCTTCCGGCCCATGTCACAGGGATGGAGGAGCTGCTCCACCAAGGGGGCCGCCTGGTTCTCCGGCGTGGCCTGCAGTTGCACGGGTTGATGGAGGAGACCCTGGGCGAGCCTTCGGATCTCAGGGGAAAAGGTGGCCGAGAACAGCAGGTTCTGACGCTTGGCTGGCATCAGGCTGATGATGCGGCGGATGTCGCGGATAAAGCCCATGTCGAGCATCCGGTCGGCCTCATCGAGCACCAGGATCTCCACCTGATCGAGGCGAAGGGCACGCTGCTGATGGAGATCCATCAGGCGCCCGGGAGTGGCCACGAGCACATCGGTGCCCTGGCGCAGGCGATTGATCTGGGGGTTGGGGCTGACGCCGCCGAACACCACATCGGAGCGCAGATCGAGATAGCGGCCATAGGCCACCACGCTCTCAGCCACCTGGGCGGCCAGTTCGCGGGTTGGGGTGAGCACCAGGGCCCTCACCTGGCCGGCACGAGCCTTGGGTCCATGCCGGAGTCGCTCCAGCATCGGCAGGGTGAACCCGGCGGTCTTGCCGGTGCCGGTCTGGGCCGCGGCCATCACATCGTGGCCCTCCAACACCGCTGGGATGCAGCTGAGCTGGATGGGCGAGGGGTTTCGATACCCCTTGGCCGCCACGGCCTTGAGGAGGGGTTCGGAGAGGCCAAGCTGCTCGAAGGCCACGGCCAGGCCCGCCACTGGAGCGGTGAGGGCGGTGGGAGCCTCGGCGGTTCCGCCCCTGGCTTGAGAACCTTCCCCGGATCCGGAGCGGCTCTGGGCAACGCTGCCCCGCCCCACCCCAGGGGCGCCGGGATCGATGGTCGCGCCGGTGCTGCTCGCTGCGGCTCGCCGGCGGCGAACGGAATCGGGAGAAGAGGAAGTGATCGCGATGCGGCATCAGTTTCCCCACCCTAGGCAGGGCCGCGGCGGGCTCCAGCCCTGAGCATTCCCAGGTTCACGCGAAGGGCCTGGATCAGGAGGAGCACAGCGGAACGGCGGCCTCAGCGAGGTTGGTGGGAGCCGCAGCGCTCACAGGGGCCTTCCGGAAACACGGCACAGCGCAGCAGGGGGGAAAGGGCATTGAAGCGGCAGGTGGGATCGCCGATCACCCAGCCCCCCTTCCAGGATCTGGCATCGGCAGGGCGCTGCTGGGGCTTCACGTCGAGGGCCACGGCGACCAGCTCATAGCGGCCATCCCGCAGGCGGTAGCGATGGGAGCGCTGCAGCACCAGGAAGCTGCGCCCGCCGCACTCGAGCCAGCGGCCTGGCTGGGGCGCGTCGGCCCCATCATCGAGATCGAGTTCCTCGAGCAGAACCCTGCTCTGGGGATCGCGCAGCTGAACCCGCATCAATCCTCCTGCGACACTTCGGCCATGGTGGCGCTCCCCTGGGAGGTCGGGCTCTCGCCAGCCATCGACGCGACATCGGCGGCGGCATCCGGCGGCGCTGCATCGGATCGTTCAGCTAAGGGCTCTGGGTCGTTACGGGAAGAGAACCCCCAGGTAAAGAGCAGGGCAACGCTGAGCAGCACAGCCCACTCCGGCAGCACCAGATCAGGATCGATCAGCCTCACCAGCAGACGGATTCCCACCAGGCCCACGGCCAGGTAGCCCGAGGTTTCGAGGTGACGGAACTCCTCCAGCCAGCGGATGAATAGTTCGGCGGTGAGCCGCAGGGCCACCACCCCGATCACCCCGCCAGCCATCACCAGCACCAGCCGGTCGGTGACCGCCACCGCAGCCGCCACACTGTCGAGGGAGAAGGCCAGATCGGTGAGCGCGAGGGTGAGCACCACGGCCGCCAGCCTGCGCTTCTGGGCGCTGCCATCGGACACCACCGGAGGAAGCGGAGCCTGGCCATCAGCCGGGGCAAAGCCGGGGGGAGCGGAGGTCACAGGTTCAGCCCCGGGGGGCTCGTCACCGCCCAGGATGTGAGAGCCGCTCAGCCAAAGCAGGTAGGCGGCGGCCAGCAGCTGGAGGGGCCAGAAGCGAAGCACCCAGCGGGCCGCGATAATCAGCAGGACCCGGAAGACGAGGGCGAGCAGCAGGCCGAAGTTCAGGGCCTGGCGCTGTTTCTGCGGGTCATGCAGGCGCCTGGAGATCGCCGCCAGGGCGATCGCGTTATCGGCGGAGAGCACCACCTCTAGGGCCACCAGCAGGGGAAGCACCACCATCACCTCCCTCCACTGGTCGACGCCCTGGAGCAGGCTTGTTAGGGAAGGCAGCGTCTCCGCTTCCATGGGGCACCGGGGATGGGGAAGGAGCTTCGGCGCGAGCAGGTCAGGGACGAAGGTAGGCCCCAGCGAACGCTCCTCGCAGCGTGGTGGCTGGATTCGGCAGGCGCGGACTAGACAATGGCGAGAACCTAGGAAAGCCGGATCCCAGCTGTGTTCCCACCGATCCAGTTCCAGGTGCGCCTTGTGCACGCCGAGTCCGGCAATCGTGTGGTGGAGGTCACGGCGCTGCGGGGAACCACGCCCTTAGGCAGCGCACTCGGGGAGGCCACCAACGCCGAAGAGGCGGAGCGACGCGCCCTGGATCGGCTGCTGAACCGGTTGGGCCCCCTTGAGGAGACGCTGCCCGCCACCCCAACGAGCCCGGCCGAGACGACTCGACCTGGAAGTTCGCCTGCCCATCCGCCCGTGCCGGCGCCAGCGGCCGAGACCCCAGCCATTCGGCCGGGTCCCAGGTTGCCGCCCGCCGCGGTTCCGAAACTCACCGCAAGCCCAGCGAGGCCCGGCCCCGCACCCGCCACGCCGGCAGCCGCCGCCGCTCCGCCCCCCCCGGCAGCCCCACCACCCGCGGCGGCCGAACCCGCCGCGGATCCCGAGGACTGGAGCAGCGAGCTGGCGGGCCTGGATCTGCAACTGCGGCGGCTGAGCTGGTCGCGCGACCAGGAGGCGGCCTATCTGCTGCGGGCCTTCGGCCACCCCAGCCGCAGCCGCCTCACCAGCTACGCCGATCTGAAGGCCTATCTCACGGCCCTCGAGGGCCTCGCTCCTGCCGCCGATCCCACCAGCGCGCCGGTTCCCCTGCGGCGGCGGGACCTCCTGACCCAGAGCGACCAGCTGCTCGGCCAGCTCTGCTGGAAGGGTGAGCAGGCCCGCCAATTCCTGGAGCAGCAACTCGGGGCCACCAGCCGTCAGCAGCTCAACGACAGCCAACTTCTGCACTTCAACATGCTGCTAGAAGGTGAACTCCTGGAACGGGACCCCGCCGGTGGGAGAATGGCAGTCCTTCCCCCATCAGCCCCATGACGATCAGGGTCGGCATCAATGGATTCGGCCGCATTGGCCGCCTGGTCTTCCGTCGTGCCGTGAACCAGGAAGGCATCGAGGTGGTGGCGATCAACGATTTGATCGATGTCGATTACATCGCCTACATGCTGCGCCACGATTCCACCCACGGGCGCTTCCAAGGCAGCGTGGAGGTGAACAACGGCGCCCTTGTGGTGAATGGCAAGCCGATCCGCATCAGCGCCCAGCGCAATCCGGCCGACCTGCGCTGGGATGAGGTGGGGGTGGACACGGTGCTGGAATCCACCGGCTTCTTCCTCACCGATGCCACCGCCCGTGAGCACCTCCATGCGGGTGCACGCAAGGTGGTGATCTCGGCCCCCTCCAAGGACGCCACGCCGATGTTCGTGATGGGGGTGAACCACAGCAGCTACGCGGGCCAGGAGATTGTTTCCAACGCCTCCTGCACCACCAACTGCCTGGCCCCGCTGGCCAAGGTGCTGCACGACAACTTCGGCATCGCCAGCGGCCTGATGACCACGGTGCACGCCACCACCGCCACCCAAAAAACCGTGGATGGGCCCTCGGTGAAGGACTGGCGCGGCGGCCGCGGCGCGGCCCAGAACATCATTCCCTCCTCCACCGGCGCCGCCCAGGCGGTGGGCAAAGTGATCCCAGCCCTCAACGGCAAGCTCACCGGCATGGCCTTCCGGGTGCCCACTCCGGATGTGTCGGTGGTGGACCTCACCGTGAATCTGGAGCGGCCCACCAGCTACGAAGCCGTGAAGGAGGCGATGAGGGCCGCCTCCGAAGGGCCGATGCGGGGCATCCTCGGGTACACGGAGGTCGAGGTGGTGTCGAGCGATTTCCTCGGCGATTCCTGCACCTCGATCTTCGATGCGGGGGCTGGCATCGCCCTCACCGACACCTTCATGAAACTGGTGGCCTGGTACGACAACGAGTGGGGCTATTCCTGCAAATGCGTGGATCTGATCCGGCACATCAACAGCGCAGCCTGAACCGGCACGCGATGGCCATCCCCAGGCCGGTGTCGTCCCCGGGGGAAACCGGAACTTCGTCGTCCCCCCCGGGAAACAGGACCTTCGCCCCGGCGAGCTCGGCTCAGCTCCGCAGGGGGCAATGGCGTCCCACCAGCTCAGCCCCGAGCCCTAAACGGTTCTGGTTGGCGTAGGCCTCGGCCTCCAGAGACCGCTCGGTGGCGGTTGCCTCCCGATAGGTGGGTTGCTCGAGCTGTGCGGCCAGTTCCGGCCTGAGCTGGTTGTCGATACCCAGAAGCTTCGGCGTGGCACGCAGGCCCCCGCCATAGCAACTCTGGGCCACATGGATGGCCTCATGGTTGAGCACCCTGGCGAAATCAAGGGTTCCGTGCTTCAGCACGGAGGGGTCAACCCGCAGGGTGCGAGAGGAGCCATCCCATTCCGCCGCCGCCGCCGGCTTGTAGGGCTTGGTCAGGTCGAGCTGAACGCCCGCATCCTGCAACGTGCGCAAGAGCTCCACCACCGCCTCGCGCTCCTGATCGAAACTGGGAGGCAGGTCGATCAGGGCGCGGATCTGCTCAAGACTCAGGGGCGGCTCGCCCGGGCGGCGATGATAGAAATAGCGGGTGCCGCCATCGCTGAGGTATTCCACCCGGGGGGTCCAGCGGGCATCACCCTCGGCCAGCTGCCGCAGCAGTCCGTTCCGAAGCAGCAGCAGGGGGGCGCGGCGGGGATCGGGTGGTGGATCGAACCTCTGCATCCATCCTGGGACCAGTGGATAGCGCACCGCCAGGGTCGCCACCACCTTGAGCAGATCCGGAGCCGCCGTCAGCAGCAAGGTGGTGGCGGCCACGCTGAGGCCAATGGCGATCCCAGCTGGCAGCAAGGTTGCCGGCTGGAGCAGCTGGCTGCAGCGGGGACAACGGGGTCGACGCTCGAGCGGCTCCGAGAGACGGATCACGGCACCACGGCAATCGGGGCAGCGATAACGGGCCAAGATCACGCCAGAACCTTCCAACAGCATGGATCGGGATGGCCCCGAACGCGGCCACGCCCATGGCAGGGGACTTGCGAAGATCAACCACCCCATCGGAGTCGCGATGCCCCTCTCCCCCCTGGTGCGCCAGCTGCAGCAGGTGCCCCTCACCCGGGAGGTGCTCGCCCGAACACAACGGGAAGAGCGGCTGCGGCTGGGCGGCGCGGGCCGTCCCGGCCGGGCCCTGATCAGCAGCGCCCTGGCGGGGGTGGCCGAAACCCCTCTGCTGGTGGTGGTGCCCACCCTGGAGGAGGCCGGCCGCTGGGCCGCCCTGCTTGAGCTGATGGGCTGGCAGAGCGCGCAGCTCTACCCCACCAGCGAGGGATCCCCCTATGAACCCTTCGACCCCACCAGCGAAATCACCTGGGGCCAGCTGCAGGTCCTGGCCGAACTCCTGGAACCT
>Ga0209401_1000096_pt1 | contig 59102 bp, 54 predicted proteins | sample M_140807_MF_Meta_FD_187318 | JGI IMG/M metagenome (GOLD analysis project Ga0209401, IMG submission 187318) | Freshwater microbial communities from Lake Montjoie, Canada to study carbon cycling - M_140807_MF_MetaG (SPAdes) (version 2) | ecosystem: Environmental > Aquatic > Freshwater > Lake...
TGCTGCGTAGAAGACGTTTGCGACGTCTACGAAAATAGCGACATTACGTGCCATTACTTTGTACCTCTGGTTTCTTAGTAGATAACGTGGCGTGCGCTGCTACGACGGGGCTGGGCCGGTATCGGCCTCCTGCCCGCGCGTCGGAGCGCACGGCTGCACGTACACACCCTAGCAGGTGGTGGCGTGATACCCCTGTTTGAGCACGAATCGCGCTTAGCGGTCGTCTCGCGCGTCAACAATCTGGGCGACGCCCGAGATCCAAACCCCCAGCGCGATCAACGTGATCCAGAGCCCAGGTGCGTGATCGACACCGAAGACGGAGGAGAGGGGCAGGTCATAGCCGGTTGCCGTCACCGCAGCACCAATAAGGGTGGCGATGAAGCCGAGGGAGGCGACGCTGACGAGCCCCACATGCACCGGCCACCAATCGAATCGCAGCTGCTCACCGAAGGCGTCTGGGGCGATCAGCAAGAAGAGCGTGGCGAGCGCGACAAAGAAGCCGACGGCGCCGTAGGTGTCAAAGGCGTTCCCCACCGTTGCGGGGATGCCAGGGGCGGCGAGCGTCCACCAGGCGGGCAGTGCGCCGAGCACGACGCCTGCGGCGCCGATACCGCTCAAGCGTCGACCTGAGCTTCGTCGAAAGAGGTTTCCAGAGGTTGATTGAATACGGCCGATCGGCTTCACTGGCTACTCCTCGCCAAGGGTCGAGGTGTACATCGAGGGCTTCAGTACGCCGACGTAGGGCAGGTTGCGGTACTGCTCGCCGAAGTCGAGCCCATAGCCGACCACGAACTTGTCGGGGATCTCAAAGCCCATCCACTGCACTGGGATATCAACCACTCGTCGCGCAGGCTTGCTGAGCAGGGTGACGATCTTCACCGAGCGCGGGTTCTTCCCTGCGAGGTAGTTCGTGAGGTAGTTCAAGGTGATGCCGGTATCGATGATGTCTTCGACGATCAGCACGTCACGACCTTCGATCGTTCCCGAGAGGTCTTTGAGGATGCGCACGGTGCCGCTCGACTCGGTGCTCTTGCCGCCGTCGTACGACGAGACCTCCATAAGGTCAATCTGCACGTTCCCTGGAATGGCACGCATGAGATCGGCAACGAAGACGATGGCGCCCTTCAGCACGCTGACGAGGATCAGTGAATCGTTCCCCGCATAGGCCGCACCGATCTCTGCGCCGAGCTCGCGCACGCGCGCGTCAATCGCCGCCTCGGTAATGAGTACCGACTCGATGTCGTCGTGCGGGTTCTGGCTCGCCGCCATGGTTGCTCCTCCCCACTTGGCGCCCCGGCTGGGGCCTGCCGCTCTGCGTCCGAATCGTAGCATCGCAGCGTGATCAGATACTCTCAGGGGGTATGGCAGAACATGTCGGGCATAGCTACACAAAAGACCGCAAGGTCCTTCTTAATCGCTTACGGCGACTTGAGGGACAGGTGCGCGGCATCGCGCGCATGGTTGACCGCGAGGAGTACTGCGTCGACATCTTGCAGCAGACGGCAGCACTGCGCGCCGCCGTCGACGCACTCGGCCTCCTGATCCTTGAAGACCACATTCGCGGTTGCATGAAAGATGCCGCCGAGAAGGGCGACGCCGAGAAATCCATTGAAGAGGTGCTCGACGTCGTGCGTCGCTCCATGGGCCGACCGGCGCGCAGCGCAACGCCAAAGAGCGGAGCGAGCGACTGAGCTCCGACACAACGCCTCCGGAACGCGCACCGCTTCCCACAGATCCGAGCGTGCTGCCGCCAACTGAACGCGAAACACTCGACGAGCTCGCACACCAACTCGTTGCCGAATCACTCCCTGCACTCTCTGAACAAGAGGTCGCTGTGGTCACCGCTCACCTTCGACTACTCGATGCATGGAACCCGGCGATCAACCTCACGCGCGTCAGCGATCCGCGCGAGCGCGCTACGCGACATCTTCTTGATTCGCTAGTCGCGGCGCCGCACATTGAGCGGCTCCTGCCAAACGGCGGAAAGATCGCCGACCTTGGATCTGGTGGTGGATTCCCTGGCATACCGTTGGCGGCGCGCTTGCTTTCACACCACAGCAATCTTTCGATGACGCTGATTGAATCGATTGGAAAGAAGGCGCGGTTTCTTGAAGCGGTAACCGCAGCGAGTGGGCTTGCTCCGCGGCTGCGCGTCGCTCATGCGCGCGCTGAAGATTTAGCGCAAGGGGGCGGCGTTCGGTTTGATCTGATCACTGCGCGAGCGATCGCACCGCTCGGCGAACTGATTCGGTTGGCCGCTCCACTGCTGACGCCAACAGGCTCGCTGCTTGCGTGGAAGCGTGCGAGTGACGAGTGGGGTGCAGAGTTAAGCGCAGCCTCTTCCTTCATTGGGACGAGCGCGATTGAGGTGATCCCGGTGGGTGCTCCCGCCCTCGATGGCGCGCTCCTTGTGCGCGTCACTCCGCATGAATCGGAGCGGGTGCGAGCGCGGGTATAGGATTAGGGGGATAGAGAGCCCCCTAGGCGCCCCAATTCAACCCGAAAGGTGCAGTGAAGCGCAATGACCTCGGATACACCTAAAGGGAAGCCGGACTGGCACCACAACCACAACGGCGAAGAGCTCTTTGTTGAGCCACAGCCAGACCACCTCGTCGCCTCTGAGGCTGGGAGTGTCGCATCGGACCTTGGTGTGGTCGGCGAGGCCACCCATGCTGCGAAGCGAGCGCTCTTCGGCCGACCCATCTCCAACGCCGAGGAGGGGGAGCAGCGCCTCAGCCGCAAGCTCGCGCTGCCAATCTTCTCGTCAGACGCCATCTCATCAAGCGCCTACGCCAGCGAAGAAATCCTGCTGGTTCTTGTGGGCGCCGGTGCGAGCTTCCTCATCTACGGTCCGCTTGTTGCCCTCGGGATCGGACTCCTCCTTGGGATCATTGCCATCAGTTACCGCCAGGTTTGCTTCGGATTCCCAAACGGTGGTGGCGCATACGCCGTGGCGAAGAGCACCCTCGGTACGTGGCCCGCACTCATTGCGGGTTCGAGCCTGATCGTCGACTACATCCTCACCGCAGCGGTCAGCACCGCCGCAGGAATCGCCGCAATCACCTCAGCTATTCCATCGCTCACGCCAATTAGGCTTGAGCTCGCACTCGGAGCACTCGTCCTTCTCTCCTTTGCAAATCTTCGCGGGCTTCGCGAATCTGGTCGAATCTTTGCGCTGCCGACCTATCTCTTTGTGGCTGGTGCATTCACCGTCATCGGTATCGGAATCTTCAAGATCATCACCGGCGATCCAGCGGTGAACTGGAGCCAAAATGTGGTGATTCAGTCACATGAGACGGCATCGATCTTGTTGCCAATCTTGTTGCTGAAGGCATTTGCACACGGCTCTGTTGCACTCACTGGCACCGAGGCGATCAGCAATGGTGTCGCCTCATTCAAGAAGCCTGAGGCGAAGAATGCAGCGTCAACGCTTGTTGCAATGGCCGTGCTGCTCGCAACACTGTTCGTGGGTATCTCGCTGGTTGCGTTTGCCTACGGCAAGGTGCCGCAAGAGATCGGCGGCGAAACCCTCCTCTCGCAAGTTGCGCGCACCTCACTCGGGAGTGGGCCGCTCTACGCAATCTTCCAAGTCGCAACGACTGGCATCTTGCTTCTTGCCGCCAACACCGGATTCAACGGCGGTCCACAGCTCACCCGCATCTTGGCCGTTGACGGCTACCTGCCACGTCAGGTTGGCCAACGTAGCGATCGACTCGCCTACGGCGTCGGCATCATCATCGTCGCGCTCGCTGCGTCACTCCTGCTCATCGGTACCGACGCTGTGGTGACACTGCTCGTTCCGGCTTACGCCATCGGCGTCTTCATTGGATTCAGCATTAGTCAGGCAGGCATGGTGTTGCATTGGCGTCGACTACGCAACGAGGGATGGGTTGGCAAAGCGTTATTGAACGGCATTGGAGCCATCGTCACGACCGTCGTCCTTGTCATCATCACGACGTACAAGTTCACCGAGGGTGGCTGGCTCGTGTACGTTGCAATCCCCGTGCTCGCCATCTTGATGAAGGTGGTCCGTAATCGCTATGACCTTCACGAGCGAGAGCTCTCCATTCGTCCTGGTGTGGTCTTCGATGCGCCGCATCGTCCGCGCCGCATCCTTGCCCCGTTCGGCGAGATCAACCGTTCCACTGTTCGGGCCATCACCCTCGGGCGCATCCTTGAGGCGGAGAATGGTGAGCTCACCGCAATCCGCGTGGTCTTTAGCGATGAAGAGGAGCGCGAGGTACGAATGCGATTTGAGGCGCTCTTCCCTGGCGTACGCCTGGTGACAGTCGATTCCCCATTCCGCGCCATCGTGCAGCCGATCTGCCACTACCTCGACGAGATCGAGACTGAAGATGAGCATCTCCCCACTGAACAGCGCCGCATCAATGTGGTGATGATTCCGGAGTACGCCGGCCGACACTGGTGGGATCGCATCCTGCACAACGGCAACGGGAAGCGCCTCCGCGAGACACTGCTCGGCCGTCGCAACACGGTGATTCTCGACATTCCGTACCGCCGCGACCTAGAATAGTCGCCGCGCTCCCGTCCGCGCTCGGCGCTCCTGAACCCCAACCCTCGGTGACGGCCGCCCTCGTGCCTAGCCGCACACCTACCTGTTTGTGGATAACTCTCTTGACAATTGTATTGATAGGGTTGTAGCCTGTTTGGGTGTTGAAGAGTGGAGGTGCCGGCGTCGATCCAGCACGGCCGGTCTACGTGATCAGCGTGGCCGCGAACATCGTCTCGGTCCACCCCCGCACCCTGCGCATCTACGAGGAGGAGGGCCTGATCTGCCCCTCCCGCACCGAGTCGAACATCCGCCTCTTCTCTGAAAACGACCTTCGGCGCATCCTCTGGATACGCCACCTGACGCAAGACTTTGGGGTCAATCTCGCCGGCATCAAGCTCCTCTTCGAACTTGAGGAGCGGCTCGGGGAGCGAATCTTGGAGCGACTGTACGAAGAGGGTCAAGCGAAAGAGGCGAAGCGAGCGCCGCAGGAAGCGGCAGGAAGGGGACGAGCATGAGCAAGCGTACCGAACGAGAGATCCAGGCAGACATTGACGACGAGTTGAACGAAGAGGAGCAGCTCGCCATCGACGAGGCTGTCGCTGCAAGCGATGACGACACTGTTGTGCCACGTGGGCGCGGCTCCTTCCCCCTTGTCCCACTGCGCGAGATCGTCATCTTCCCCGAGATGGTTGCGCCGCTGAAGGTCGGCCGCGATAAGAGCGTTGCCGCAATTCGCGCCGCGGCTGCCGCGGGCGGCTGGATTGCCCTGGTCACCCAGCGTGAGCCAGAGCAGGAGGAGATCACCTCTGCCGATCAGCTGCATGCCATGGGCACGCTCGCCAAGATCGCGCAGGTTGTCAACCTTCCGGACGGGACGCTGCGCGCCGTAGTGCAGGGTCAGCGTCGCTTCAAGGTGAAGTCACTCGACAGCACTGGTGCTGCGCTCATGCTGAAGGGCACCATCGTCGAGACGCCAGAAGTTACCGGCGTTGAGGTCGAGGCGCTGATGCGCAGCGTTCAGGCGCAAGTGGAGACGTACGTCACCTCTGGCGCACCAGTGCCACCTGAGGCGGCGGTCGCAGCAAAGAACATCAGTGATCCAGGGCTGCTCGCCGACATGACGGCGTACACCCCCGACATGACCACCGATCAGCGCCAGGAGCTGCTTGAGACGATCGATGTGGTTGCACGGCTGAAGTACGTTGCATCGTTCTTGTCACGACAGATCGAGATCCTCGAGATCAAGGGAAAGATTCAATCTGATGTGCGCTCCGAGATGGATAAGAGCCAGCGTGAATACTTCTTGCGCGAACAGCTCAAGGCGATTCAGCGCGAGCTCGGCGAAGAGGATCCACAGCAGGCGGAGACGAATGAGCTGCGCGAGAAGGTGGAAGCCTCTGGCATGCCAGAGGAGATCAAGTCACGCGCACTCAAGGAACTCGATCGCATGAGCCGCATCCCTTCGGCATCACCAGAGGTTGGCGTGATTCGCACGTATGTTGATTGGCTGATCTCGATGCCGTGGAACGTTGCGACCGAAGACCGCATTGAAATCAAGGAGGCGGCCAAGGTGCTCGCCGATGATCACTACGGTCTCGAGAAGGTGAAAGAGCGCATCATTGAGTACCTCGCGGTGCGCAAGCTCGCTCCACAGGTGAAGAGTCCAATCCTCTGCTTCGCCGGCCCTCCAGGCGTTGGTAAAACCTCACTCGGTAAGTCGATCGCTCGCGCGATGGGTCGCAAGTTCGTGCGCATGAGCCTTGGTGGCTTGCACGACGAGGCGGAGATTCGTGGGCATCGCCGCACCTATATTGGTGCGCTCCCGGGGCGCATTGTGCAGGGGATCAAGCAGGCGGGAACAAAGAATCCTGTCTTCATGCTCGATGAGATCGACAAGCTCGGCGCGGACTTCCGCGGCGATCCTTCGTCGGCGCTCCTTGAGGTGCTCGACCCTGAGCAGAACGCAACCTTCCAGGACAACTACCTCGAGGTGGAGTTCGATCTTTCGCAGGTGCTCTTCGTTGCCACCGCGAATCAGCTCGACACCATTCCTGCGCCGCTGCGCGACCGCATGGAGATCATCCAGATTCCTGGATACACCGAGGCGGAGAAGGTGCAGATCGCAAAGCGTTACATCCTCCCAAAGCAGCGTGAGAATCACGGACTGACCGAGGCACAGGCGGTCGTTCCCGACGAGACGCTCGTGCACCTGATTCGTCACTACACGCGCGAGGCGGGCGTGCGCAATGCGGAGCGAGAGATCGCCACCGTGATGCGCAAGTTGGCACGCGCCGTTGCCGAGAAGAAAGGGCGCAAGCCAGAGGTTGACGCAAAGCGTCTCGCCACCTGGCTCGGACCAGAGCGACACGAGTACGGCGAGATGGACAACGACGACCAAGTCGGCTCAGCGACCGGCCTCGTTGTCACGCCGGTTGGCGGTGATGTCGTCTCCGTCGAGGTTGGCGTGATGGATGGCCGCGAGGAGTTGATCCTCACCGGCCAGCTCGGTGACGTGATGAAGGAGTCGGCGCGAGCCGCCCTCACCTGGATCAAGGCGCACGGAGCGGAGCTCGGCATCGCGCCGGAGCGCTTCGAGAAGTCTGGCCTGCACATTCACGTGCCAGCCGGTGCAATTCCAAAAGATGGCCCTTCGGCAGGCGTGACGATGGCGACGGCGATCGTCTCGGCGCTCACCGGCATCCCAGTTCGTAAAGAGGTGGCGATGACCGGCGAGATCACCCTACGCGGCCGCGTGCTGCCGATCGGTGGCCTCAAGAGCAAGGCGCTGGCGGCACACGCTTCAGGTGCGCGTGTGGTGCTGATTCCGAAGAAGAACGAGAAGGACCTGCCGGAGATCCCTGAGGAGATCCGCAAGTCACTGAAGATCATTCCGGTGGAGACGATCGGCCAGGTGCTCGAGCATGCACTGCGCCGTAAGCCGAAGCCGCTCCCAGCGAATCAGGGGGCGCCGCGGCCGCCGCGGATCCCCGTGCGTGCGCACGGTGCAACGGGCCGGCCGAGCTGACCCGCCGCGTTGATCAACCGACTCGCAGACCGTATTGAGGAGGCGCTCCGTCGCGATGCGACGGGGCGTCTCCCCGCACTCCCCCTACCGCTCCCCGACGCGCTCACCCCGCTGCGACTCCCGGGCCTTGAGCCTGTCGATCTGAATCCGCCTGCAAGTAGCAATCCGCGCATTGCAGTGGTGACTGCGCTCCTGGTGCCGCCTGTGGCTCTGGGGAGCTGCAGCCCAACGGGCGGCGGCGAGAGCGTCGATCCGCATCCGTTCGACTGTCAGGTGCTGCTGATCAAGCGAGCAGAGCGTGGCCGCCACGGCGGACAGATCGCACTCCCAGGCGGCGAACTTGAAGGAAACGAGACGCCGCAAGAGACGGCGATTCGCGAACTGCATGAAGAGCTCGGCTTTCACGCCGCAGACCCAGAGCACGAGATTCGCTTTGTGGGTTCGCTTGACGCTGCCTATGTTCCGGCGAGCAACTTCCTCGTGAAGGTGCTCGTTGCTGTGGCCCCACAAACACCACACATCACGCCCGACCCGCGCGAGGTTGCCGAGACGCTCGGCGCCGAGCTCGGCCTCTTTGATCCGAGACATGAGGTCCATGTCATTGATGCAGAGGAGCAGGGCCAACTGCTCCGCTACGGCGTGATTCCAGTTCCTGGAGAGCGACGGGTGTGGGGCCTTACTGCGCGGCTGCTCTGCGAGCTGGCCTCGCGACTCGCGCAGGCGTAGCGCGCGACGCGCTGCGGGCTAGGCGCTGCGGCGACGTGGCCCAGGCGGCGCAGGAATCGGCGCGTTGAAGCCGCTCGGCAGCGCACCCTGCTCCGCAAGGCGGCGAATCACGAAGCCGTAATACTCATCAACTGAAGCGCCAACACGATCCCATGTGAAGAGTTCTGATCGTTCGATCCCAGCGGCACTGAGTCGCGCCTTCAGTTCTGGGTCGTGAATCACTCGACCAAGCGCGTCGGCGAGCGCGTCGGAGTCCGCTGGTGGAACCAGGATGCCGTCACGTTCGCGTCGCACCACGGCGCGATAGCCGTGAATGTCGGAGCAGATCACTGGTGCACCTGCAGACATTGCCTCTAGAAGCACGATGCCGAATGACTCTCGACCGGTTGCTGGCGAGACAAAGACATCTGCCGTCTTGAAGAGCTGCGCCTTCTCTGCATCGCTCACCCGCCCGAGGAACTCGACGTCGTTGAGCTGGCGCGTAAGAACGTAGCGGCGCGCCTCGCGCTCTCCTGGCCCAGTGCCAACGATGAGGAGCCGCACCTGTTCGCCGTTGACCTGCATCTTACGAATCGCACGCAGCAGATGAATCAAGCCTTTGCGCGGCTCCATGCGGCCAACAAAGAGCACGTTCGGAACACCGTCGCGATAGCGAGAGATCGGCACGGCGTTGCGATATCGACTCGGCTCAACGCCGTTCGGCACGATCTTGTACTCACTTGGGAAGTAGCGGCTGATGAAGTGGCGTGCCGCCGGGCTCACAGCGATGCGACCATGCAGTCGATTCGCGTAGTCGCCCATCACGCGACGGCCGAACTCGTAACTGAGTGAGAGCCCTCCGAATGCGTGGAAGGTGCCGATGTTTACCGATTTTGAAAGCGTCAGCACCACGAGGCTGAGGAACGGCACGAACGGTTCGTGGAAGTGCAGCACGTCGAATTGCTCGCGCGCGAGGAGCTCGCGCACTTGGCGCAGGTAGGTTGGGCTTAGCGTGATCGTGCCCATGGAGCCATTGAACGGGACGCTGAATCCTTTGCCGATGCGAATCACATCGCCTTCGGATGCTTTTTGTAGTCCGTGGCTACTGGTGATGATGCGCACGTCGTGGCCACGTGCTCGGAGGACGCGGTAGAGGCTGCCAACGTGATCGTTCACGCCACCAGGCATTGGATACACGTACGGGGTGACAAGGCCGATCTTCACTTCTGTTTCACCGGTCGCTTGTGACTGTGTGGGTAACCGAGGTCGCGCCCGTGTCGCTCGCCGCCAAGCGTCCAGATCGGTCGAGTCACGCCGCGCAGGTCTTGTCCGAGGCCGATGAGATTGCGCAGCATCTGCCGGGCGAAGATCGCCGGGCTCTCCAGCATGGTGTGGTCCTCACCAGCGCCTGGCTTCACTGTGCCAGCGAGGATCGCTCGACGCAGCGCGGCCGCCGAGCGCCCAGGGAAGACGGTGTAGACACGCCCGATCGCCTCAATCACGTGGGCGTCAGAGGAGCCGACCCCAGGGAGGCCCAGCTCCTTCGCCAGCCGCTGCACTCGCGCCCGCGGGAAGGTGCCGAAGATCGTGGGGTTGAAGGTCTCCAGGGCATCAGGGCGGCAGGCTGGGTCACGATCGTTCGCTACGGCCCGCAGTGCCCCCGCCTGGGCGCAGAGAGGGTGCGGAAAGAGTGGGTGGGCAGGGATGGCGATTCCCCCTTGCTCGTGGATCTCGGCAATGGTGCGGCGGAGGGATCGGAGGGGGCGCACCCGCTCCTCGAGGAAGAGCCCAAGCACATGCCCCTGCAGCGTGGAGATCTCCTCGCCAACAATGACCTGCACACGTAACTTGTTTTTGATCGCCATCGCTTGTGCCGCCTTGGCCGCGTCAATGCGGTCGTGATCGGTAATGGCAATCACATCGAGGCGCGACTCTTCGGCCCGCGCCAGCACCTGCGCAACGCCGGCGGTGCCGTCGGAGGCCATCGTATGAATATGCAGGTCGGCTCTCCCCTGCACGCCAGTCATCCGTCGCTTTGTTGGGCTCATGACGGTAGATCGTCCCAGATTGGGTAGAAGAGCGTCCACCACTGCTCAGGGGCTTTGCTGATCAGCTCTTCAAATGCCGCGGCAACACCAACGAGCGCCGCGCGCGTTCGCTCCATGCGATCTCCGGCCGTGGGAACCTCAACCTGCCGAATGTAGCCCGTGTAAAGCCCGCGATCTTCGCGAATCACCGCCGCAACAAAGAGACGCGCGCCGCTCTCCACGGCGAGCAAACCTGCGCCGATCGGCAGTCGCGCCGGTGCGCCGAAAAGCGAGACGGGCACTCCTCGCCCAGAGATGTTTCGATCGCCGACGAGGCCAACGATTCCACCGGCGGCGAGCTCTGCAGACATCACCGCAGCCGCACCCTGCGCGCGAATGATGCGTAGACCAAGACCCTCGCCGCGCACGCGCAACATCCATCGTTGCAGCACAGGGTTGCCGAGCTCCTCCATGGGCGCAACGGGCCTCATGCCACTCCGGTCGGCGAGGATGCTGCCGGGAAGTTCAATAGCACCGAAGTGTGCGGCGAGGAAGATTCCACCGCCGCTATCGCGCGTAAATGCGGCACGCACGGACTCTTCGCTTTCAAGTCGTACGCGTGTGGCAATGATCTTCCGTGCATGTCGCGGTGCTCGCGCCGTTTCGATGTAGAAGCGCACATGGTGTTCAAAGAGCAGTTCAATGCCGCGATCAAGTGCGCTGCGTGTTGGCGCAACTCCATCACGATAGGTGTAGACGCGTGTCAAATTCTTTCGTGCCATCAATGCGCGTGATCGCATCACGCGTGGGCCAACTCTCCCCCATGCTCGTGCGATTGCGACAAGAAGTGATTCTGGAAGCCGAGAGATAAACGAGAGGGCTCCGATAATCAGATAGCCAAGCAGTGCACTCATGACGCGCTCTCGCCTCCACGGCGTGTTGTCTCTGTTGACATCTGCGCTGCACTTTTTGCAAGATCCTGTTGCGTTGCGGCGTTTGGCCACATTGGTTTGAAGCAGTTCCACTGCAGCGGCTCAGTGCGAATGAGCCTCTCCATTGCCGTTGCTGTCTCTTGTGTTGCGCGCAGAAGTTCCGCTGGTGAACCGTTACCCGCACTGATTGGCGCGCCATAGAGGATGCGGAACTTTCCAGGAGCCTCGCGGCGAACGAAGAACGGCACGATCGGCGCGTTGCCGCGTGCGCTCAGCACCGCTGGGCCGCTTGGAAGTGTTGTCCAGCGGCCGAAGAGTTGGCAGGGAATGCCGTCGGGCTTGTATCCCCAATCGCTGAGCAAAACAATGAACCCACCGCGCTTCAGCGCGCTGAACACCTCGCGAATGGCCTTCCAGTCGATCACCTTGATCCCCCATGCTGCGCGAAGGCGACGAAGGAGTTCGTACATTTCTGGAAAGGCGCTGTCGTCGGCGACGACGTTCACGTCATATTTACGTTCGCCAAGTGACGCAGCGCCAAGCTCGTTGTTACCCGCGTGAAAACCTACGAAAATCGCGGCTTGCCCCCGTGCGCGGAAGTCGTCCATGAATGCGGCCTCGCTCAGGTCAACATCAGCGGCGATCTCTTTCAGTGAGCGGCTCGGCAGGCGCAGGAGTTCTGCTGCGAAGCGTCCATAGGTGCGGTAGTTCGCAAGGGAGCGGGCGCGCGCGAGCTTCTCGCTCCCTGGGAGTGGCCGACCTTCCGCATCGGCCACGCCGAGGACGACCGCGGCATTGCCGTCGGCGATACGGCGCTTAGCTGGCCAGAGGAGATAGGCGAGGGGTGCGACGGCGGAGAAGAGCGCCTCCACGGGGCGTGGGGGGAGGATCCCGATGAGCGCCATGAAGAGGCGGTAGCCGGCGTAGACGCTGCGCTCCCAGGCGCGCCGGGCGAGATAGCCAGGGGTGCGCTTTGGCGCCTGGCGACGGAGCGGCGAGGGGGTGGCTGCCCCCTGGGGCGGCTGTGGTTCGCTCATTTGGGGAGTGTAGGGGAGAGCCGCCGCCCCCTTACGGGGTGCGACGGCTCTCTCCAGTGTGAAGGCGGGACTGGCCGAGGCCAGCCTCGCAGCGGAACGCTTAGGCGCGGACGGAGTTCAGCGACTCAGAGGTGGGGTACCCCTCTTTGGTCACCTGGGTTCCGTCGAGGACGCGATTGTCCTCACCGCGGATGAAGGCCTCCACTGCGGCGTGGGCGACATCATCGCGCAGCTGCATTGGTGGGCTCTTCATGAAGTACGACGAAGGCGCAACGAGCGTCCCCGCCAACTTGCGATCAAGGCCGAGCTTCGCGCAGCGAATAGCGTCCGTGATGACGCCGGCGCTGTTTGGCGAATCCCACACCTCGAGCTTCAGCTCCGCCGTGAGTGGCACACCGCCGAAGGTTGTCCCTTCGAGGCGAATGTTTGCCCACTTGCGGTCAAGGAGCCACGGCACGAAGTCCGATGGCCCAACGTGCACCTGCTCATCGCCGAGCTGCTCGTCGAGGATCGAGGTGACCGCGTTGGTCTTGCTGATCTTCTTGCTCTCCAGTCGATCGCGCTCCAACATGTTCTGGAAGTCGGTGTTGCCACCGAAGTTCAGCTGATAGGTGCGATCAAGCTGCACGCCACGATCGGCGAAGAGTCGAGCAAGAACGCGGTGCGCAATCGTTGCGCCAACCTGGCTCTTGATGTCGTCTCCAACGATTGGGAGTCCGGCTGCGGCGAACTTCTTCTGCCACTCTGGCTCGCGACCAATGAAGACTGGGATTGCGTTGACAAACGCGCATCCCGCCTTGATCGCCTGCTCAGCGTAGTAGCGAATTCCCTCTTCGCTGCCGACCGGAAGGTAGGCAACGAGCACGTCAACCTTGCGCTCCTTGAGCACAGCGGCAACGTCCACAGGCTTCTCTGGTGACTCGATCACCACGTCCTTGAGGTACTTGCCGATGCCGTCAAGCGTTGGTCCACGCTGAACGATCACGCCGGTGGTTGGGATCTCCTGGAAGGTCCAAGTGTTGTTTGGCTCTGCGCCAAGTGCAACGGAGAGATCCTTGCCAACCTTGGTGACGTTGACATCGAACGCTGCAACGTAGTCAAGATCGCGCACATGATAGCCACCAATGTCGACGTGCATCAGTCCTGGGACCTTTGCATCGTTCGCCACGTCGGCGTAGAAGTAGCGGCCCTGTACCAAGCTGCTGGCGCAGTTGCCGACGCCCGCGATTGCGACGCGGATCGGATTCGTTGACTTGATCGGCGTTGTCGGCGCCGGTCGTGCATTCCATTGGGCGCGGGGCCCGTTCATCTCTACCATTTCCCTGTTACCCCTTTCTCTGTCGCCTTCGCGACCTTTCCGCTTTGCGAGCCCACACCTGTGAGTCCGCCTTCACTAACCGCCCGTTTCACGCCAGGCGGCGAGTATTTGATTGGCGCGCTATGCGCGGCGCCTGGTGGTTGTCAACGCGGCGCGAATAAACAGAATTCGCTGCAGCACGGTGACGGCTGAGAGTGCGACGATGATGAGCAGTGCGTAGAGCAGGTAGTTCGTTTCGCCGGTAAGGCCAGCGACCAGCAGGCCGACGATGAGAAGCACTGCGCGCTCGGCCCGTTGCGCGATGCCGCCATGTGCGGAGACGCCGAGGCCCTCGCCACGCGCGCGCACGTAGCTCACAAGTGAACCAATGCCAAGCGCAAGTACGGCTGCGGTCGCCATCTGCGTATTGCCAATGACAGATGCGCTGTAGACGATGCCGGCGTAGATTGCGGCCTCTGCCGCGCGATCGAGCGAGGAGTCGAAGAAGGCGCCGAACGCGGTGACGCGATTCGTTGCGCGAGCGAGCGTGCCGTCGAGTCCGTCAAAGAGGGTGCCCGCAATAAGGATGCCCGCCGCGATCGCCCAGTTGCCGATGGCGACCTGCGCCGTCGCTACCAACACGATGCCGAACCCGACGAGGGTCAGTGCGTCGGGCGAGAAGCCGATCCGTCCGAGCAGGAGTGCGATCGGCTCACCGATGCTCTTGATCCTGCTGCGCTCATTGCTGGTGAGGAGGCTCCCCTGGGTGACGCGCTTGCCGCTGGTGCGCTTGGTGATCTTGCGCTTTGCCACGATTACGCCTCCTCGCCGCGGACGGCGTCAACAAGCGGGGTGGCGCTCGGAAGCGCATCAGCTGGGGCGATCCAAGCGGCGGGGTCAGCGATACCGAGGGCGGAGAGCATCAGTGCGTGGCCTTCGGCGATGGTGGCAATGCGGAGCGTGCAGATCGATTCGCGACCGGAGCGCTCGGTGGTGACGAGGCCGGCGGCGCGCAGGCGGCGCAGGTGCCACGAGACGAGCGGCTGCGAGAGGCCGGTGAACTCAATGAGCTCGGAGACGGTGGCAGGGCCAGCGGCGAGGCGACGCACCACCTCGAGGCGATTGGTATCGCCGAGGGCACGGTGCACGCGGCGTGCCGCCTCGATGACGTCACGCTCCCCCGCAAGGCGGGAGACGGCGGCGCCCGTGGCGGCTGGCAATGCGGAGACGTGCTGTGCGCTCATAGAAGCGGAAGTTTATATGAATTCCCGCTGATGCGACGGAGGGGCGGCGTGGCGGGGAGCTGGATTGTTACACCCCGCCCTGGGGTGTCGCCTACTTGGCGAGGGCCTGAATGACCGCCTCGATGATCGGTGTGGGGGCGAGTCCGAGGGCCACCGTGCCGATCGCGGCGATCAGTAGACCGGCGCGCAGCATTGGCCCCTCAGCCACCTGAACCGCTGGCTCCGCCGGGTCGCGCATGAAGAGGTAGACGATGACGCGCAGGTAGTAGAAGGCGGCAATCGCGGCGTTGAGCACCGCAATTACGGCGAGGATCGTGGCTGGACCGCCCGCCTGCACCGCGGCCAAGATCACGTAGGTCTTGGCGAAGAAGCCGGCCGTCGGCGGAATCCCGGTGAGGCTCAGCAGGAAGATCGCCGCGAGGATCGCCATGCGCGGATGCTTGCGGCCGAGCCCAGCGAGATCGGAGAGCTGCGTCGTGGCACCAGGTCGGCCCTGGAGCGCCGTCAAGAATGCGAACGCGCCGAGGTTCATGAACGCGTAGGCCGCGGCATAGAAGAGGACGCCTGCGATTCCCGCCGCCTCTCCTGCGCCAGCTGCCACGATGCCGACCATCAGATAGCCGGTGTGTGCGATCGACGAGTAGGCGAGCATGCGCTTCACGTTGCTCTGGGTGAGTGCCACCAGGTTGCCGAGCGTCATCGTTGCCGCTGCCAACGCCACCATCACGGGGATCCAGAGAGCGGCGAGTGGCGCAAGAGCGATCACAAACAACTTGATCAGGAGCACAAATGCGCCGACCTTCGGACCAACCGAGAGGTAACCGGTGATCGGCGTTGGTGAGCCCTGGTAGGCATCCGGGGTCCAGTAGTGGAACGGCACTGCCGCGATCTTGAATGCAGAGCCCGTCGTAATCAGCGCGAGTGCAACCGCAAGCCCTGCGTTCGCCTCTCCAGATGTAAGCGCCGATGCAATACCGCTGAGTGAGGATGTGCCTGCAACGCCCCACAGCACAACGATGCCGAAGAGCAGGATGGCGCTCGAGAAGCTGCCGAGCAGGAAGTACTTCACGGCACCCTCGGTGCTCAGTGGATCGCGCTTCGCGTATCCGGCGAGGATATATCCAGGAATGACCATGAGCTCAAGGCCAACAAAGAGTGTGACAAGGTCTGTTGCGGCACCCAGCAGAATGGCACCAGCGAGTGCAAAGAGGAGCGTTGCTGCGAGTTCAGCAGTCGGATAGCGACGCGCCGCCAGATACGCCGGTGCAATCAGGAGCGTGATCGCCACGATCGAGATTCCAAGCAGGCCGATGAAGGCAACAAATGGCCCGGCTACGTAACTGCCGCCTAGCGCACTGGCACTGCTTCCACCCTGGTTGATGAGCAGTGCCGCAGTCGCGCCGAGTGCGGCCAGCGCAACGGCAACAGGCGCGTGGTTGCGATTTGGCGTAACCATGTCACTGATGAGCACGGCGATGGCACCCACCATCACGGTGATCAGCGGTGCCAGGGTCAGAAGCTCGTTGTTCATTGTCCGACCACGCTAATTGCCGACATCAGGAACGTTTCAACGCTCTTCGCGAATGAGCTGGTGAGGAGTGTTGGCATCACACCGAAGACCACGATCAGTGCCGCGAGCGGGGCGAGCGTCAGGATCTCTGTTGGGGTGACATCGGTGAGCTTTGCGCCAAGCCCCTTTAGGAACGGCGACAGTGGCCCAGTGAAAACGCGCTGGTACATGTAGAGCAGGTAGACGGCGGCGAGGATCATCACAAACGTCGATGCACCGGCAACCATTGGATTAGCAATGAATGCGCCGAGCAGCACCAGGAACTCACCAGCGAACCCAGAGAGGCCAGGCAAGCCAACGGAAGCGAAGAGGAAGAAGCCGAAGAGTGCGGCGTAGACCGGTGTGCGCACCGCCCAGCCGCCCATCTTCGCGATCTCGCGATCATGCGTGCGCTCGTAGCCGATACCGACAAGCAAGAAGAGTCCGCTCGTGATGAGGCCGTGGTTGAGCATCTGCAAGATTGCGCCGTCGACGCCCTGCTGATTGAAGGTGAAGATGCCGAGCGTCACGAATCCCATGTGACTGACGGAGCTGTAGGCGATCAGCTTCTTCAGGTCGGTCTGCACGATCGCCACGAGTGCGCCGTAGATGATGGCGATCACTGAGAGGGCGATCATGAGCGGCGCGAAGAGATGCGCGCCGTCGGGGAAGAGTGGGATCGCGAAGCGAATAAAGCCGTAGCCACCGAGCTTCAGGAGCACGCCGGCGAGGATCACCGAGCCTGCTGTAGGGGCCTGCACGTGCGCGTCTGGGAGCCACGTGTGGAACGGGAACATCGGCACCTTGATGGCGAAGGCGAGCGCGAAGGCGGCGAACCCGAGGATCTGCAGCGTTGGGTCGGTGATCGTGCCCCGCAGCGCAAGCAGGTCAAAGGCCCCGGTCCATGAGCCGGTGACGGCCTGGTGGCTGAAGGCGGTCGCGAGGATCGCCACGAGCATGAGGAGTGATCCAACGAGCGTGTAGAGAACGAACTTGATCGTGGCGTAGATGCGGTCCGCGCCGCCCCAGATGCCGATGATCAGGTACATCGGCACGAGCACGATCTCCCAGAAGATGTAGAAGAGGAAGAGGTCGAGCGACAGGAAGACGCCGAGCATGCCGGTCTCAAGAATCAGGAAGCTGATGAAGTACTCCTTCACGCGCGTCTGAATTGGTCCGAAGCTCGCCAGGATGCAGATCCAGCTGAGCAGCGTCGTCAAAACGACGAGCGCGCCCGAGAGCCCATCAACGCCAAGGTGATAGGTGATGCCGAATGACGGGATCCACGAGAGCTGTTCACTGAAGGCGAACTCACCACTCTGCCCGCGAATGCCGAGCAACATGCCGAGGCTCAGAGCAAAGGTGACCAGCGAGACGCCAAGTGCGACGAAACGAATCAGGCTCGGTCGCGACGATGGCAGGAACCCGATGCCGAGCGCACCGAGGAGTGGCGCGAAGATGATCAGCGACAGGATCGGCATATCACTCATCCTGCGATCACCAGGTACGCCGCCGCGATGGCAACGAGGCCGAATGCAATGCCGAGCGCATAGTTCTGCACGCGACCGGTTTGGATCTGTCGCAAACCACGGCCACCGCTCGAGGTGAGTGAGGCGACGCCATTCACGGTGCCGTCGACAACGCGGCGATCAAACCACCAAAGTGCGTTTGCAAACTTCCGGCCGAAGCGCACGAAGACAAGATCATTGAGATCGTCGAAGTACCAGCGGTTGCGACTGCCGTCGTAGAGCGGCTGCAAGCGCTTCGTGACGCGACCAAGAAACTCGTTGTAATCGCTGCGGAAGAGGCGCACACCAACGACGGTGCCGATGGAGGCAACGGTGACGCTGGCGAGCATGAGAAGACCATCAATACCAAACAGTGTCCACGCGTCATGTTCGTGGCCTAGCATCTCGCTCGCTGGATGGAAGATTGGCTCAAGTGCATGCACCAGCACACCATCGGCGAATGGGAAGCCGAGCGCCGCGCCGATTGCAATTGATGGGACGGCGAGAATGATCAGCGGCAGTGTCATCGTCCACGGTGATTCATGCACGTGTGATTCGTCGTGCACGCGGCTCTTCCCCCAGAAGGTGAGCCCCATGAGTCGGAACATGTAGAAGGCGGTCATTGTGGCGACGATCATTCCAACGATCCAGACCCAGACGTACCCGAACTTGAATGCCTCGCCGAGGATCTCGTCTTTCGAGAAGAAGCCGGCGAGTGGAGGAAGCCCGGCGATCGCAACGGTGCCGATCAACATCGTGGCGTACGTAATCGGAATCTTGCGCCAGAGCCCACCCATCTTTGTCATCTCTTGCTCGCCGTTCACCGCGTGAATGACGGAGCCTGAGCCGAGGAAGAGAAGTCCCTTGAAGAATCCGTGGGTGATCAGATGGAAGATCGCTGGGATCCATGCGCCAACACCGAGGGCGGCGAACATGTAGCCGAGCTGCGAGAGAGTCGAGAAGGCAAGCACGCGCTTGATGTCGGTCTGCGTGAACGCAATCGACGCAGCGAAGATCGCCGTGAAGATGCCGATCGCCGCAACAATGAGCATGGCGTCGTGGCTCGCGGCGAAGAGTGGGCTCATGCGGGCGACGAGGTAGACGCCCGCGTTCACCATGGTCGCTGCGTGGATGAGTGCGCTGACAGGGGTTGGCCCCTCCATGGCGTCCGGAAGCCAGACGTGCAGTGGGAACTGCGCCGACTTGCCGACCGCACCACAGAAGATCAGCAGCGCGATCACGGTGGCGGCAGGACCGGCGAGTGCGCCAGCCTCAACGCCGGCGAGCACCGTGTGAATGTCGAGCGAACCGAAGACGACGACGAGGCCCATTAGGCCGAGGGCGAAGCCCACGTCACCGACGCGGTTCGTAATGAAGGCCTTCTTGGCGGCGAGACCTGGCGCGGTCTTCGTGTACCAGAAGCCGATCAGCAGATACGAGGAGAGGCCGACCAGCTCCCAGGCGGCGAAGACCACGAGGAGGTTGTCGGCGAGCACCAGCAGGAGCATCGAGAACATGAAGAGGTTCAGGTAAGCGAAGAAGCGCCAGTAGCTGTCGTCATGGCTCATGTAGCCGACGCTGTAGAGGTGCACCAGGGCGCCAACTGTGGTCACCACCAGCAGGAGGGCTCCCGTGAGGGCGTCGACGTGCAGGCCGAGACCAAAGCTCAGGTCGCCCGAGGCGATCCAGGTGAAGAGCGGCATGGAGGCGCCTGCCTCGCCGAGGCCACCCGTGAGGGCGGGGATCGCGAGGCTCATGGCCAGCGCCCAGGTGGCGATGATCGCCCCGAGTGGCACCAGGTGGGCCAGCTTGCCGAGGCGGCGGCCGATGGCGGCCGTAAAGGCGAAGCCCGCGAGGGGGAGAAGAAGCAGGAGTGGGGCGTAACCCGGAAGTGTGCCTACTTCGACCAGGGTCTCTGCGGTGAGCATCGGTTACTGCCTCATCGTGTCGTACTCGTCGACCAGCGGCGTCTTCCGGTTGCGGAAGATGGCAATGACGATTGCCAAGCCAACCGTGGCCTCTGCCGCCGCGACGGCGATGATCAAGAGGGCGAAAGCTGCCCCCTGCCCCGCCAGCGACGGAATGAATGCACCGAGCGCAAGGGCGGCGAGGTTCACGGCGTTCAGCATCACCTCGATGCTCATCAGCATGCTGATCGCATTGCGTCGCGCAAGGAATCCGAAAGACCCGATTGCGAAGAGCATTCCTGAGAGAACGAGGTATGGCTCCAGGTGCCCAGCGATTTGACTCACTGCGCCTCCTCACCCACATCGTCGCCCTTTGGCTCCATCGCCAAGTAGAGACCGCCGATTACGGCGGCAAGGATGAGCACGCTCGCAATTTCAAAGGCAAGAAGGTACGGCCCAAAGAGTGCAGCGGCGACTGGCGCGGTGCCGGTTGCCGCTGGGGTGTCGGTGAAGACGGTGGAGCCCCAATTCGTGCTGCCGAAGGCGAGGCCGAAGAGCACTGCAAGGAGAATCGCTGCAAGGGCGGCCGGCGCTACCTGTGTTTGGAACGCCAGCTTCATCGGCGCAACCTTTGACTGCGTGAGCATGATGGCAAAGAGGATCAGCACGCTAATCGCACCGATGTAGACGAGCACCTGCGCGCCAGCAACGATGGCGGCGCCCAACATCACATAGATGCCAGCAAGTGCGCCAAGGGTGAGGATCAGGAAGAGGCCGCTCTTAATGATGTCGCGGCCGAAGACCACGGCGAACGCTGCAGCGAGCACCACGCCACTGAGAAGCAAGAAGAGAACGTCTGACCACCCGAGTCCGATAAACGGAATGACGTCGGGGAGCGGCATCGCTTACTTTCGCAGGCTTTGCGGCAGAACAGGGAGCTGTCGAGCTGGATCGTAGCGTCGCCCAGCAACGGTGTTCTCCCAGTTGGCTTCACCGCGAATGAAGGTTGCTTCGGATGTGCGCTCAAGCTTCGAGAGGGCGATGAGGTCAATCATCGGCTCGCTGCGATCGGTATGCGCGAGTTCGAAGTCGAAGCCGCTGCGAAGTGCATCGTACGGACAGGCGTCAACGCAGATGCCACAGAGGATGCAGCGCGACTCGTCAACTTCATACTTGGTAAGAATTCGTGGCTTCGGCATCAGCGCGCCCGTCGGGCAGGTCTCTGCGCATCGCCCACAAGAGACGCATGGCGACTCGTTCAAGCTCATATCGAGCGGCGTGGTGACGAGCGTGTCGAAGCCGGTGCGCATGAAGTCGTAGCAGGCGGCGCCCACAACTTCGGCGCACACGTTGGCGCAGCGGCCGCAGTCGATGCAGCGCGATGGCTCGCGCAGGATGAATGCGTGCGAGTCATCGCGGATGTAGTCATGGTTTGCACCAGTCCAACGGTTTTCGGTAATGGAGCGGAATCCGGCACCGCCGTGATGATCCTTCTCGAGGGTCTTCAGCGTTGTGCCGTATTCGATGCCGAGGCGTCGCAGGTCGCAGAAACCGATCGCTTCGCAGGTGCACTGCAAGCAGCGTGTGCTCTCGGCCATCACTTCGGGCTTGGTGTACGGAATTTCGTACTGGATGTAGTCGTTCTTGCGCTCTTCCGCTGGGAGTGCCTTGAGGCGCAAACGTGGCTCCTTCACCTCAGCGGTGAATGGAACGATGCTCAAGAACTCTGGCTGTGGCTCAGCGAGTGTCTGTCGATTGCGAATCTCCGAAAGGTCGAGCCCCTGCAGATACGCATCGACGGCGTAGGCGCAGCGTCGGCCATCGGCGATGGAGGCGACGACGGTTGTTGCGCCGTTGCGCAGGTCACCGCAGCCGAAGACGCCATCGCGACCGGTCTGGAAGGTGACGGCATCGGCCTTGAGTCGACCGTTCTTGGTGGTGGCAACGCCGTCGGCGCCGACGCTCGCCCAGGTCATGTCGGGACCCTGACCGATCGCCTTCAAGATGCGATCGCACTCGATGATGAATTCGGTGCCAGGGGCTGGCTCCGGTCGTCGGCGGCCCGATGCGTCGGGGGCGCCAAGCTGCATGCGGATGAACTCGAGGCCGATCACCTTGTTGTTCGCGTCGGTGACGACGCGCGTTGGTCCGGCCTGGAAGATGGCGCGTGCCCCCTCCTCAATCATCTCGTGCACTTCGTCAGCGGCTGGCATGTCCTTCATGTCGCGGCGGTAGACGAGGGTGACCTCCTTGGCCCCCTGGCGCACGCTTGTTCGTGAGCAGTCCATCGAGGTATAGCCGCCGCCAACCACGACGACGCGGCTCCCCTCGTGCCCTGGGTAGGTGAGGCCGAGCGCTGCGGTGTGCAGGTAGTCGAGACCGTCGATGACGCCGTCGGCGTCTTCGCCTGGAATGCCGAGGTCGTTCGTGTCGTAGCAACCGATGGCAACCACGACGCCGTCGTAGCCCTGCGCCTTCAGGTCGGCAACGGTGAAGTCGCGACCGAGCATCTTGCCGCACTCAAAGCGACCACCAAGTCGCGTGATCGACTGGTACTCGCCGTCGAGCACTTCGATCTTCGGTAGTCGGTACTGCGGAATGCCGTAGCGCAACATGCCGCCTGGCTCAGGATCTTTCTCAAAGACGGTGACATCGTGTCCGGCAACGAGCAGGTAGTACGCAGCTGATGCGCCGGATGGACCGGACCCAATCACGGCAACGCGCTTACCAGTCTTCGGCTGCAACTCGAATGGCACTGGCGGATCGAGGTCCTCGTCCCACATTGCCTTCAACACCTGGTCGCCGGCGTAGCGGTGGCTATCACGGATTGCAATCGCCTCGTCTACTTCGTCGCGACGGCAGTGATCCTCGCATGGGGCCGGGCAGACGCGACCGAGGATGCTTGGGAATGGAATGGTGCGCTTGAAGATGCGTGCCGACTCGCGGAACTGCGACTCAGCGTTCGCCTTCAGGAATCCAGGGATGTCGATGTGGCTCGGGCACTTGTTCTGGCATGGTGGCAAGCAGTAGGCGTTGTGGTCGCTGAAGATCAGCTCAAGATTGGTGCGGCGAATCTCGCGAATGCGATCGGTCTGCGTTGCAACAACCTGCGCTGGCTCTGCCTTCGCTGAACAACTAATAGATGGCTGGTCGCACCCTTCAACATCAACGACGCACATGCGGCATGCACCGAATCCTGGAAGCTTCGGGTCGTAGCAGAGCGTTGGCACTTCGATGCCATTCGCGCGGCAGACTTCAAGAATGGTCTGGCCTTCGAACGCTTCAAGCTTCTGCCCATCAATCTCGACGTAGAAGGTTGGCGTGCGCTGCGGTCGCTGTGGGCTGCGCGTGGTGAGCAGCTTGTCGACGGCAACCTCTGCCGATGGGGCAGGAGTGATCGCGCGCGAGACCGGTGTCACTGCGCTTGCCGGTCGATCAATCAGGTCGGCCATGATCAGCTCCGTCCGCTTGTTGGTGTTGCCGACGGTGCGGCAACGGCAGGTCCAAACTCAGAGGCAAAGTATCGCACCCCTGTCAGGAGCGGGCTTGGCGCCAGCGCCTCATGTGCGCAGAGGGCGCTATCGGTGACATCGGCGGCAAGCTTCTGCAGCCGCTCGGCATCAGCGGGGCCAGCCAACCCGTCGACAAATCGCTGGCCGATCTCGGCGAGTCGGCGTGTGCCAATGCGGCACGGGATTGTCTTGCCGCATGCCTCGTCGGCGCACCAGCGCGTCAGCATGGTGGCGAGCTCTGGAATCGCGACGGAGTTGTCGAGTGCCAAGAGTGCGCCCGAGCCGATGTGTGCCCCGACGCTCTTGAGCCCTGCGCCGCTGTATGGCGTGCCGCCGAAGAGGTTCGCTGGGATGAATCCGCCAGTTGGCCCACCCACGAGCAGCGCCTTGATCGATGCGCCACTCGCGGTCCCGCCCGCCGCCGCAATAATCTCGTTGAGTGGCGTGCCGGTTGGCACTTCAATGACGCCAGGGTTTGCGACGGATCCGCTGATCTGCACGAGCACGGTTCCCGGCTGTGCGGTGTCGCCGATCTGCGCGTAGGCTTCTGCGCCGTTGTTCAGGATCCATGGCACCGCGGCGAGTGTGGCGACATTGTTCACGGCGGTTGGCTTGCCGAGGTAGCCGACGGTTGATGGGTATGGCGGTGTCTGCTCTGGCTGACCGCGCTTGCCGGCGAGTGCCTTCATCAGCACCGTCTCTTCGCCGATCATGCTCGAGCCCTGGAGTGGGCGGACAGTGATGATCAGCTCGCGACCAGTGCCGAGCAGCGTTGCGCCAAGAATGCCGTCGCGTTCGGCGTTAGCGATTACTGCTTCGAGTCGCTTGATCGCTTCGGTGTATTCGGCGCGCACGGCGATGAACGCCTCGCGGGCACCTACGGTAAGGGCGGCGATGGCGAGCCCTTCAACGATCGCCTGTGGGTTCTCCTCCATAAGGAGGCGGTTGGTGAAGACGGCAGGATCTGATTCGTAGCCATTCGCCACGGCGTAGTGCTCGCTGGCTGGCTCGGCGGCGGTTGCCTGCCACTTCGCTCCAGTAAGGAAGCCACCACCCCCACGACCGCGGAGGCCGGCGTCGATCAGGGTTGCGGTTGTAGCGGCAGAGCCCGCGGACGCGGCGGCGCGGAGCGCCGCCCACGGCTCGGTCGGCGCTACGAACAGGAGTTGGCTCCAGCCCTTAGGGGCGTTCAGGCGCTTCATGCGGCGTACCTGCCAGCGAGGGCGGCGGCCCAGCTGGCGGCGTTCTTGGCGCTCAGATCGCGCTGTGGCTCTCCATCGATGACCACCAGTGGTGACGGGGCACCGAGCAGGTGGCTCGGGAGCGACTCGAGGCGCAGGTTGCTCCACGGGATCGCCCGGCCGAACTCGGTGCCGAACTCATAGCTGAGGGTGCCCATCACCGAGCCCGCCCCCGAAACGAGGCAGTTGGCGCAGCGGCAGACAGCGATCGAGCGGGTCACCCCTGGCTCAAATGCAAGGTGCTTATAGAAGGTGGCGGTGCCGTAGACCATCGCGTACCAGGCGCCGGTCGCGCCGCTGACGCGCTTCAGCGCATCAACAGGGAGGTAGCCGTACGCCCCCTGGATCGCTTCAAGAATCGCGAGCATGTGGTGCGGGTCGTAGTCGTGCGCTTCGAGGATTTCGTCAACCTTCGCGATGTTGATGGTCGCCCCAGATGCCGCCGCTGCGTCGGAGACGGTTCGACCAGAGCGGCGCATCGCCGACTCTTCGCGACGTTCGGCGTACTGCTCTGCGGGGCCCCAATGCACGGCGAAGCGGCCCTTCGTGTCGGTGCCACCCATGTCGATGCACTCGATCGGACACGCCTGCGCGCACTGGAAACAGGTCTCGCACTTCAGCGTGCCGTGTTCGTCGGTGACCAACTCGAGTCGCCCGCGATTGCGCGGTGCAATGTCTGGCTTCACCTCTGGGTACATCACCGTGCGCTTCGGCTGGAAAAATCGCGTCAGCGTGAGGCGCATCCCCGAAAGCAGTCCGGTACCAGGAATCTTTGGCATGGTTAGCTCCCCGCAATCAGCACGGCAAACGCCGTTGCAAAAATGTTCAGTAGCGATGCTGGCAGGAGCCACTTCCAGGCAAAGCCCATCAGCTGGTCAATGCGCGCGCGCGGCAGCGTTCCGCGCATCCAGACAAAGGTGAAGACGAGCGCGAAGGTCTTAATTAAGAACCAGATGAGGCTAGCGACAGGTGGCAGCATCACAAACGCCCAGATGCCAACAGCTGCAGTTGAGACGCCACCGAAGATGAGGAATCCGGCGATAAGAGCCTGCCATCCCTTCACGCGACTGCTTGCAAACCAGATCGGTGCCGCGAACAGCAGCGTGCCAATAACGGGCGCAATACCTGCAATGAGCGGCAACCCGATACCGAGCGCACTCAGGTCGATCAGGATTTGCGGATTCACGTCGATGTGAATCGGTGGATTTGATCCGCCAAGGAAGACGGCGCTGAAGAGTGCTGAGACGATGAAGACGTTCACGTACTCCGCGAAGAAGAAGAAGCCAAAGCGCATGCCGGAATACTCGGTGGCGAATCCGGCGACGATCTCTTGGTCGGCCTCGGCGTTGTCGAATGGTGTGCGGTTCGCCTCAGCGGTGATGGCGATGAAGAAGATGATCGCCGCAAGCGGCTGGCGGAAGATGAACCAGTCGAGGAACGAACCGTCTTGTGCGGCGACGATCTTCGGCAGCGAAAGCGTGCCGGTAAGGATCACGATCCCCACGACGGATAGCGTTAGCGGAATCTCGTAGCTGATCGCCTGTGCTGCCGCGCGAATGCCGCCGAGCAGTGAGTACTTATTGAACGACGACCAGCCGGCCATCATCAGGCCAACGACGCTGAGCCCACCGATCGCAAAGAAATAGAGGAGACCGAGCTCAAAGCCCATGCTCGTGAGCTCTGGCGCAAACGGAATCACGAGCAGTGTCATGAAGCTTGCGAGATACACAACGACTGGTGCGAGCGTGAAGACTGGAACATCGACGCTCGGAGGCGTGTAGTCCTCCTTCATCAGCACCTTGAGGCCGTGCACCACGCTCATCACCGCGCCCGCTGGACCGATGCGATCGGGTCCGATGCGCAGGTTCATGAGCGCAATGATCTTCATCTCCATGTAGATCAAGAGGAATGCGACGGGCACCGAGATGAGGAAGGTGACAACTGCAGCAACCAGGAAGCGCACGATGGGCAGGTTCGCGCCGATGGTTGCGGCAATCGCGCCACCAAACGCGACGAGTAGTGCAGTTGTTAGTGCGCCGCCGATCGCAAGAACGGGGAGTAGCACGGCAAGTACGCGGCCGGCTGGTGTGAGGCGGTTCCAAGCCATCGATGCGCCGCTCACTTGTCGACTCCGCCCATGACTGGGTCAAGGCTTGCCATCACCGCCATGGTGTCGGCGATGAGGTTCCCCTTAGTGAGTGGCCCAACAAGTTGCAAGTGCACAAATGATGGGTCGTGAATGCGCATGCGGAACGGCTGGTCGGTGCCATCACTAATGGCGTACGTGCCATACACGCCGCGTGGCCCCTCAACGGCGCCGAATGCGCGACCTGGTCGCGGGCGAAGAAGGCGCGGCAGCTTTGCCATCACTGGGCCGTCGGGCATCTCGTGGAGCACCTGATCGATGATGCGGATCGACTGCTTGATCTCGTCCATGCGCACCAGGTAACGGGCAAGCGAATCGCCCTCGTCGCGGGTCGGCACGTCGAACTCGAGCTCTGGGTAGACGAGGTATGGGCGGTCGCGGCGTAGGTCGTAGGGAACCCCGCTGGCCCGTAGGTTCGGACCGGTCACGCCCATCTTCAGTGCTGTCTTTGCATCGAGAACTCCGAGGCCGCGCGTGCGGCGCACGAAGATCTCGTTCTCGTTGATCAGGGCCAGGTTGGAGTCAATCTGCGCGGCGGCGCGGCTCATCCAGGTGCCGAGGCGGCTCATGAACTCGTGGTTCAAGTCGCCGTTCACTCCGCCGATTCGGTAGTAGTTGTAGAGGAGCTTCTGGCCGGTGAGGGCGGCGAGCATGTCAACGATCTCGTCGCGCTCAATGAAGGCCCAGAGGATTGGCGTGATGCCGCCAAGGTCGAGCGCCATCCAGCCCTGGAAGAGGGTGTGGCTCGCGATGCGGTTGAGCTCCATCGTCAGCACGCGGATGTATTGCGCGCGGAGTGGCACCTCAACATCCATCAACTTCTCAAACGCAGCGACCGGAGCCGCCTCGCAGAAGAGTGACGCTACATACTCCAGTGGGTCGGTGTAGCAGATCGCCTGGTGGTAGTCGGCGTTCTCGCAGAGCTTCTCAACGCCGCGGTGCAAATAGCCGAGCACTGGATCAAGATCGACGACCTTCTCGCCGTTCACCTTGATGATCACGCGCAGCACGCCGTGTGTTGATGGGTGCTGCGGCCCCATGTTCACGAACATCTCGCCCTCGCGTAGCGTGAGGAACTCTGCCTGTCGCTCTGTCTGTGGAATTGGTGCTGGCTCGTACCAGCTTGACTCCGCAGGAATTGCGACGCGTGGATCGTCGAGCGATGGGCGCATCTGCTGTGTCATCGCTATACGCCTGGGCTCTTGCGCAACACGGTTGCTGCGGTTGCGTCGGCAGGTGTTCCGGCGCGCTCCATGTTGCGCACGCCAGCGGCGGGTGAGCGCGATGCGTCATCGGCGAGATAGAAGTCTTTGCGCAGCGGGAAGCTACGGTAATCATCTGGCATGTAGATGCGGCGCAGATCGCGATTCCCCTCGAAGATGATGCCGAACATGTCGTAGGCTTCGCGTTCCATCCATTCGGCACCTGGCCACATGAAGGTTGCCGATGCAATGCGTGGTGCCGTGCGATCTAGTCCAGGAACAATGACACGCAGCCAATCGCCGCTTGTTGAAGAAGAGAGGTGATAGACAACCTGCATCTCTCCACCGGTATCGACGCCGCACAGATCAATCAGCATTTCAAATCGCAACGCAGGGTCGTCGTGCAGCACGCGCAACGTGTCGGTTGCATCAGCGAGCGCAACGCGAATCTCGCTCTCGTCGTATCGCTGGCGCACAGGTGTAAGCAGTCGCTCACCAAACTTCTCTTGCAGCAGTGCGGCGAGACGGCGATCCACTTAGATCCCCTTCGGAACAGTTGGGCCGATCGCGCGCTCTGGCCAGTGGCCGCGTCGATCTTTCACCAACTGCTGCAACTTCATCATTCCGTAGATCAACCCTTCAGGTCGCGGTGGGCAACCAGGGATGTACACATCGACTGGCATCACGCGATCGATTCCTTGCACCACGGAGTAGCTGCGCTTGTAGCGTCCGCCAGAGCAGGTGCAGTCGCCCATCGCAACAACCCACTTCGGTTCAGGCATCTGCTCCCACAAACGAATGAGTGGTTCGGCCATCTTAGTGGTGAGTGTTCCGGCAACGATCAACACGTCAGCCTGACGTGGGCTCGCGCGGAACGGGAACATGCCCCAGCGATCGATGTCGTTCTTCGGTGTTGCTGTTGACATCATCTCAATGGCGCAGCAGGCGAGACCAGAGAGTAGTGGCCACAGGCTGTTGGCGCGAATCAGGTCAAGCACTACGTCAGCCTTTGTTGGAATGGCGGAGAGCGCACCGCCCCATCGCGCATCATCAACACGGCCGTCGCCGGTTGCGTCGTAGCGCGCGAGCTCAAGGTTCGGGTGCGCCTCAAGCGGTAGTCCGCCGTACGCGCGTGGGTCGTCGGTGCTCCACAACGTGTTGCCAACAGTTGCTGGCGACTGAACGCTGCCGTCTGGCTGCACTTCAGGCAGGTTGCTGAACTTTGGATCGCGCGTTATCGCCATGAGAGGACTCCCTTACGCCATGCGTAGGCAAGGCCAACGAGCAACACGCCGATGAAGATCGCCATGGAGATCAGGCCGTCCATCAAGAGCACCTTGAAGTTCAGCGCCCAGATGTAGATGAAGACGATCTCAACGTCGAAGGCGACGAAGAGGAGCGCGTAGAGATAGAAGGAGAGGCCGAAGCGTCCGTGCGTATCGCCGTACGTGTCGATGCCCGACTCGTAGGGGACCTGCTTGCCGCGACTGCCGCGCGTGCGGTGGGAGATCAGCCAGGCGAGGCCGATGGTCAGGAAGACGAAGGAAGCACCTGCGGCTGCGAAACCGAGGACGTACCAGAGTCCTGTCATGAAACTCCCCCGTTCGATCCATCAACCCGGCGCGTACCCCGTAGCGGGGGCTCGGGTGATTACGCTCAGATTCTAGACGAGGGGGCGATTCGGAGCCGCCGTTCCGGGGAGTGGTGATGCAGCGTCGGCGAGCGCATTTGCCCCTGGGGTACGCCCCGCCACAAAGAGCTCAACGGCGAATCCACCCATGCGACGCGGGTCCATCAGTTGGGCGAGTGCGGAGCGGAGGGCGATCGCCCCCTCGAGGGTTGCCGCTGGCCCAGTGTGCGTTCGGGCAACCTCGCCATCGACCCCCGCCGTGGCGAGAAATCTGGCCTGGCTTGTGCTCGCTAGGTGGCGGAGCCCGCCAGCCTCTGCGGTCGCCCGCAGGAGGGTGAGGTCCACATGGGCGGTCAGGTCGCGGCTCCCCGGCTCGCCGAGAAGATCGGCGGTGGCCCGGTGCCCCTGGTAGGCGAGGGCGGTGCCGGCCATGCGGCTGGCGGGGTCCCGCAGGGCGACCCCCTCACGACCGTAATCGAGCACGAGGACGACCCCTTCGGTGAGTTCCCCGCCCAGCCCGTGAGCCCATTCGGCCGAAGCCGGCGAGATCTCGGCGAGCTGCCCCTCCGCAAGCGGTGGCCAGCCCGCCATGAGGGGGGTGAGTTGATCGGCAACCCCTGGGTCGAGCGGCCCCTCAGCCCAGGTGAGGGCATTTGTTACAGGGTCAGCGGTGACGCGGCGCTCGGCGAAGCCGCCGGGGGCGGCGGCGCGGCCGACCACGATGTGGAAGGGGAGGGCGTCAGCGAACTCGTTGGCGACCACGATCCCCGCGGCTGGGGGGCTCCCCGCCGAAACAAGGGGTGGTCCGCCGCCAGGGAGCGCCGCCAGTGCGGCCGTCAAATCGGCGAGGCGGTGTGGGTTCGCCTCGCTCACCGAAACCTCCAGCGCGCCGAGAAGGGGGTGCTCCTCGCGTGCGAGGTAGTCGAGTGCCGCCAGCAAGAGGGTCCCCTCGCCAGCGCCGTACTCGCGCCAGCGGAACGTTGCCGGTTGGCCGAGGCGCTCCCAGGTTGCGGCAGCGAGTTGCGCGATGGCGGCGCCGAGGATGGGGTGCAGCTCTGGCGCGGTCATGAAGTCACCGCTGCGACCTGCCCGCCGCTGGGCTGTGGCGTAGTAGCCGAGGCCGGGCTCTAGAAGGGCGCGCTCCATAAATCGCGCAAAGCTGACCGAGCCCTCGCGTTGGACCTCTTCGCGAATGAGACGCTCTACCTCTTCCATGCAGTAGATCCTACGCGGCGCTACCGTCGGGCACATGCGTGAGCTCGTTGTGCACCTAGGGATCGGAGCCAACCTTGACGACCCTGTCGCCACGCTCGCCGAAGCGGTCGTCGCGCTTGCGCACATACCTGGCTGGAACCTTGAGCAGGTCTCGCCGCTCTATCGCACCACCCCCGTCGGCCTCGTTGACCAACCAGAGTTCTTTAACGCCGCGCTTCGGATGCGCGCGACGCTACCCGAAGAGCCGGCGGCGGCGGCAGTTGAGGTGCTCACGCGCGTCAAGGAACTTGAGCGGCTCTTCGGCCGCGTACCAACGGTGCGGTTCGGCCCGCGCCGTCTCGACATTGACATCATCGCGATGGAGAACATTGCGGTGGTGCATCCGCGCCCACATGGCACGGAGCCCGATGGGGCCGATGCAGATCGGCCGCTTGTTGTTCCGCATCCATCTGCAGCCGAACGTCTCTTCGTATTAGCGCCACTTGCTGACATCTCTCCAACATTGAAAGCGCCAGGGTGGCAAGGGAGCGCCCGCGAACTGCGCGATGTGCAGCGACGTGTTGAAGGTGATGCTGCTGCGCTCTGTGTCGGCGCGTGGGATGAGGCGGCGCTGCGCTGGGTGTAGATCGTCAGCGACGGTAGTGTCGACGCCCCGTAAACACCATCGCGATGCCGTGACGATCGGCAATCTCAATTGCCGCTGCGTCACGACGTGAGCCACCGGGCTGCACAATTGCGGTGATCCCTGCCGCTGCTGCCGCAGCAATTCCTTCTGCAAATGGGAAGTACGCGTCACTCGCCATCACGGCTCCGCGTGCGCGCTCGCCCGCTTGGCTCAACGCGATATCAACGGCAACGCGTCGGTTTACTTGCGCTGCGCCGATCCCAAGCGTTGCAGCGCCACGCGCAACGACGATCGCATTTGATCGAATGTGTCGAACGATGCGCCACGAGAAGAGGAGGTCGGTGAGCTCGTCGAGTGTTGGTCGTCGTTCGGTGACGACACGAAGTTGCGAGCGCTCGATATTGCCGGTGTCAGCAGTTTGCAAGAGCACCGCGCCACTGACGCCGATCATGTCAAATTCATCGGCACGATGCGAAGGGTCAATCACCACGCTCAGCTCTGGCCGTTTGCGTAGTGTCTCCGCGGCGCCATCGTCGGCGATCGCTGGAGCGAGCACCGATTCAAATGTGCCTGATGCGATCACCGCGGCAACGGCGCGATCAATCGGCACGTTCAACACGATCGTTGAGCCAGAGCTCGCCGCTGCATCTGTTTCAATCGCACGCGTGAGTGCACCGAGCGCAGTTTCAGCAGTTGCGACACCGATTGGATCTGTGTGCCGAATGAGTGCGACGCTTGGCGTTGGAAGATCGGCGACGAGTCGCGCGCCTGCGTCAAGGTCGAGTAAGTCGTTGAGGCTGGGCTCTTGCCCTTGCAGCACTCGAGCGCTAATGATCCCTGCGTCTGCAGCGTGTACGCGCCGGTAGGCTGCGGCGGCTTGGTGCTGATTCTCACCGTGCCCGAATGTGCGAATGCGCTCAAGCACGATCACGTCGCGCGCTGGCATCGCGCTCGCGCTGTCGCGCACAAGCGGCGCTACATGGGCAGCGATCGCGAGTGCCGCCGATCGTTGAAGCTCGCTTCGTAGCGCGTCTAAGTTTCTCGTCGATCCCAAGTCGCTCAGCAGGTCGCCGATTGCAGTTGGGTCAACGACGATGAGTGGTCCCCTCTCCGCCGCAAGAAGTGCCCGTGTGATGGCAACAATTGCAGCGGGTGGCGCATCGGCTCCGCCGGGGGCGATCAGGAGGTCGGCGCTGGTGAGGCTCGCCGCCGCCTGATCCAGCCCACCGGCGTCGGTGTGCTCAGTGACATGAATCGATTCCGCCCGCAGGTGCGGGGCGGCTGGGCCAGCTTCGACCGTGGCGCCGCGGGCGATCAGGGTGGCAAGGATCGGCGTCAGCCCTGCCAGGGCGGGGCTCTCGGGGGAGATCAGCAGAAGGACGCGCATGCTCCTGATGGTGGCATACTCGCTCACACAAACCCGCACGCTGTTGTGCTGGGTGAACCGAAACCTAGCGAGTGAGGACAAGATGTTTCGTTGGCCCTGGGAGTACCTCTTCACCGTCTTGAATGCCGATCTTGGAACGTTCTACACGCCATTCTGGATTGCCAACCTGGTCCTCTTCCTTGCAACGATCCTGGTCTACTCATTCGCGACCCGCGGCGACCGCGGTCGTGGGGTGGTGGGTGACGAGTGGGAGTACATCCTGTGGATCAGCCTCGGCACCTTCGGCATGAATTTGGTCTACGCCGCATTCCAGTGGTACGGCCTCTTCCCTATTGCCACCACGCTTGTTGGGCTCCTCGCCCTGCGCGACACCGTCACGAAGCGCTTCCCGCCACTCCTCGCCGCTGAGGCGCAGCATGTCGAACTCTTGCGCAAGCGACGCCAGGTTGCCGACGGTGTTGAGGCAACCATTCGCCCAGCGAATCGTCGCGGATAGCCCTTTGATGTGCGCGGCTGCGCACTGCGGAAAAGAATGAACATTCGCCGGTTCGGTCCCGGTCATCGACGTGCCGACCGCGCTGCGGGATCCAACGGAGTTCTCAGTAGCGCCATCTTCTCGAACGATATTGCGCAGATCACCGAGTTCACGGTGACGCCGGGCGGCACCTACGGCCCACTACGCAGCGCTGGCGATGTTGTGCTCGTGGTGATTGAGGGGGGCGGCTGGGTTACCGCCCACGATACCCAGATGCAACTTGCCGCTGGTGAGTCGCTCCATCTTGAGCGACTAACGCCCTATAGCGTCGCTGCGCGCGAGTTGCCGCTACGCGCGATCCTCGTTGAGCTTTCTGCGAGCGGCGGTGCTGAGTCTGCTCGCACCATAGGCGCCAGCGGCGGCGGCGCAGAGGAGTAGTACTCCGACGACGAGCGTCGCACTGCTGACGAGTGCTGTTTTAGCGGGGCTTTCAAGCGTGACGCCGAACTGGAACGGCCACGTCCATGTTGGAAGCACTCCTTGATACCAGTTGTGTAGGCCGGCTGGAAGCGGCAGCGCCGACCAATTCGGATACCAGAGAAGTGCAACTGCGGCGATGCTGCTGATGGTGATCGTAAAGATGCGACGCATATCGGTCGCTCCGAGAATTGACCATGCGGCCACCGTTGCGGGAACAAGCGCGATCGCACCAACGAGTGGCCCTGGTGTGCCGAACCCGCCTGAAAGGCAGACTTGGCTCTCGGGATAGACGCTTCCCACCCCTGCGAGTGCGCAGAGTGCGCCAGTGGCCATCCAGAGCACGGGCGCGGCGAGCACGGCGCACGCGCCACCGATGCGCACGATCTGCGCGGCGCGCTGCGATCCGGCGCGCAAATCCGCCAAGAGCAGCGCGAGTCCGATCAGGGCGATCTGTGATGTTGGGTAGTAGTGATATTGGAATGCGGCGCGATCAATGCGCGCCCACGGTAGCCAGAGCGCAAGGCCAAGAACAAGCACCGATGCGAGGCCCCAGCTTCGTCGTCGCCACGCCTCTACTGCGAGCCAGAGTGCGCCGCCAATACTGAGGATGCGTGAGAGCACATTGCCGCCGTCATACACCGCGGCCGTGAGTGCGCTGCCACCAGCAGTGAAGCTCGACTGGAAGAACCAGACTGGCTTCAGGTCGAGTGGCCACGCCCACCACGGAGACGATGCGGCGTGTGCGACGCGAAGTGTGTCGTGATAGCGATACATCGACGCTGTGAGGTCGGTCAGTGTTTGCCCGGTGTTGCCGATTGGCCAACCAGTAATCAGCTGGTTGCCCAACGCTGCCCAAGGTAGATAGCTCGCGGCGTACACGCCAAGCGGCAGTGCGGCGAGGGTGAAGAAGACGAGCGTCGCTTCGCCCGGTAGTGAGAGGAGTCCGAGCAGAGAGCGTGGCGTTGCCTCACGTCGTGAGATGCCGCCTGCGCGATAGATCGCGGCACCAGTTGCGGCAAGGAGTAGCGCCAGCACAACAGCAAACGGCAGGTTTGGGATGCGGGTGGAGCCGTCGGCGACTGCGAGTGCTGGCGGGAGTAGCGCGGCGCCGAGGAGGGCGAGTCCGCCGGCGACCAGCAGGCGCCCAGGCGCCGTGCGTGCCAGCCAGATGATGCCGAGGCCGAAGATGCCGTACAGGGCGACCCACTTGCTTGCGAGTGCTCCGCCGAGCAGAAGCCCGGCCACGACGAGGAGAAGGCCGCCGGAGAGGGCGCCTCGCGCGCGGCCCTGCAGCCAGGCCACGAAGGCGACGCCGCCTCCGAGCAGGAGGGCGAGTAGGTAGACGTCATTCATGCCGATCCGGCTCTGCACAAACCCAGCCCCGTCGAGCAGGGCAAGAACGCCGACCAGGGCGGCCACATCGCGTCGCTCCGTAAGAAGCCGAGCCAGGAGCACCAAGAGGGCGGCGGCAAGTGCGCCAGCGATCACCCCCGGCCAGCGCCAGCCGGCGGCGAGTTCGCCCACGCTCACCTGTGTCATCGCACCAGATGGCGCCGCAAGGAGTAGCTCCCCGTTGCCGCCATCGGCACGTTCGGCGGAGGCGTCGAGGGCGGCACCGCTCACGCCAAGCGTGAGCGCATCAGCGCCAACCGCAACATCGGCAAACCGAGCGTTCCCGTTTGGCTCAATCGTCCACAGCGATGCACCGGTGCCCTCCGGTCCAGGTGCAACCACGTGCACCATGCGGCTCGCATCGTTCGGCAGGATCGCCGTGGCGCCCGGGATCGTGATCTGCGCCATCAGTGTCGCGCTCTCGTTTTTTGCGTTGTAGACGCGCACACCATCGCGGCCCGCCACGTAGAGCCGCGGCCCGTCAAACCAGTCGACAGACGCAACGGTGACCGCGCCCCCATCGATCGGCGACGATCTCATGTTGGACAGGTCAGTTGCCACGTAGCTTGTCAGCCCGCTGGCGCTCGTCACAAAGATTCGCTCTTCACCGTCAACCGTAAGTGCGAGTACGGAGGCTCCGCGCACCAGCGGTGCGCTCGCTGTCACCACTCCATCGCGCATGATGAACACCTGGTCGTGCTGTACAACCGCAACGCTGCCATCGGTGAGTGGCGCAATGCCCAGAATTGCGCCGCCAGCCATTGACCATGTACGCAGGCCGCTGTTGCCTCCCTGATCCGCAGTGGTGCGGTCGGCTGCAAAGAGCGTGCCGTTTGCGCTTGTGCCCCAGAGCGAGCCGTCGCGAGCGGCGAAGAGCTTTGTGACGTTGCGCAAGGGGATCAATCCCACAACGGAGCGCGTCGCCGCATCAATAACGCTGATCTCGTCTGGCCCAGCAATCCACAGCCTGCCCGCACTTAGCGCATCTTCTGGTCGTGCAGCAATTGCGCCGATTGTTGTTGGATATGTGGTTTGCGCATCAACACGCGGCGCACCAAATGTTTCGAGGCCGACCGCAATGAGGTACTTGGCAAGGTGCGGGTGTGTGTACTCGTAGATCGCATGTGGTTCGCCGTACTTCCACTCTTGCATGAACTCTGTAGCGGTTCGTACGTGGTACACCTCATCAAACTGGAAGTGCGTTGGCTCGCCAACGCGCCAGCCTCTCAGTGACAACGCGCTCACCGCGACAAGAACGAGGAGCCATACGTCGATGCGCGTAAGGGTTCGGCGGGGTTCTGGCTTTGCGATCACTGCTCGCTTCGGTGCCGCATCAACGCGCTTTCGCAGTGGCGCTGCAGGTCGTGCGCTCATCGTCGTTTTCTCAGAGATCCACGCGAGCCGAATGGCCGCAGCGAGTGTTGCAGTGACTGCGATCGCCGTAGCTGTGATAGCGATCGGTGTTTGTAGTGCGGTGGTAAAGGCGCCAAGGTTTGGTAGTCCAGGGTTTTGGAAGTACGAGATGGTCAACACGCCCCAGCTGTTCGCAAAGAACGCAACTGAGGTTACGACTGCAATCCAGCGCCAGGCTGGACGCGCTGCTGCGAGTGCAATCGTGAGTGGGATTGCCGGGAAGAGGTATCGCTCGTGCACGCGCGTTGGTAGAACGAAGAAAGCGATGGCGAGGATCGCAACAGCGGTGACGGTGCGAATCGCTGTATCGCGTCGTACGTAGCGCATCGCCACGAGTACGGCGGTGGCGATTGCTGCACTGCCGATTGCAACTCCTGGGATGCCGATAAGCGGAAGCGGGTCAATGTCAGATGCCCACCCGGTTGCATCAACGACCGCGCGCCCGCCGACTTCGATGAGTGCCCAAGGGTTCCAGGCGTTCACCGAAAGATATGGATAGCCGCCTGCCGCCTCTGCGACCTTGGCGAGCACGCCAGGCAGTGTGAGCCCGAACGGTAGTGCCGCGAGTGCGATGGTGGCGGCGCCGGCAAGCCCTGCCACAACGAAGGCCCACGGGTCGCGTGCTGAGCGCGCTCGAACGAAGGCGAGCACTGCAACGATGGGGATCAGGATGCCGAACTGTGGCTTCAGTACCGCAGCGAGTGCAGCGAGAATCGCGCCGCGCACTGTCTTTCCGCGGATCAGCGCGGAGAGCGAGAAGAGGAGCGCCGCAGTGCCAATGGAGTCGACCTGCCCCCATACCGCCGAGTCGAGCCAGATCATTGGCCCAAGGGCCATGGCAAGGGCGGCAACGATTTGGGCACGACGTGGGGCGCCGAGGTCGGCGGCGAGTCGCGCGGTTGCGAGCACCAGTAGGCCGTCGGCAAGGATTGCGGGGAGCTTGACCAGCGCTCCAGGGTCGGTGCTGCCTGTGATGAGTGCGCCAATTGAGCCGAGCCCCCACAGGACCCACATGTAGCCAGGGAGATAGTCGACAAACATTCCGCGCGCGTAGAAACCCCACGGTCCGCGGGTCCCTAGCTCAGACGCCCACGATCGGAATGCGTTGAGGTCGGCAGCAAATCCGGCGTCTGGAGGGAGCACAACGTATGCGATGATCACCCGCAAGAGAATCCCGAGCGCAGCAATCAGCGCAAGTGTGCGGAGGCTGACCTGCTCGGTTGGTCGACGGGCCGTCTGAGAAGTCATTTGCCGAGTGTAGCCGTGAAGGGAGTTGTGGAAGGTGCCACTGCAAGAGCTCTCGCTCTTCTTCCCCTGCCATAACGAGGCTGAGAACCTTGAGGCGCTGGTCGCCGATGCGCTCGCCGCCCTCCCCGCCCTTGCGACGACCTATGAGGTCATTCTTGTTGACGATGGTTCCCGTGATGACACTGCTGGTGTAGCCGAGCGCCTAGTGCAGCGGCATGGTGAAGTCGTTCGCTTGGTGCGCCACGACGTGAATCGCGGGTATGGGGGCGCCCTTCGTTCAGGTTTTGCCGCGGCGCGGTACAGCCACCTTGCCTACACCGACGGCGACCGTCAGTTCCGCGTCGCCGACCTTGCGCGACTTGTTGAGCGCGCGCAGGAGACACGATCGCCGGTTGTTATTGGCTATCGGCTGAAGCGTGCCGATCCGCCACTGCGTCTCGTGTACGCCACCCTCTACCGCGTTGCTAATCGCGTCTGGTTCGGGCTTCGTGTTCGCGACGTTGACTGCGCGGCGAAACTCTTCCGGCGCGATGTACTGCAAAACATCAGCGTGCACTCTAATGGTGCATTCTTCTCTGCGGAACTTCTCATTCGCTTACGGCTCGCTGGCGTAAACGCTCTTGAGGTTGGTGTACCGCACTATCCACGCACTGCCGGATCACCGACGGGGGCGCGCCTCTCAGTTATCGCACGAGCGGTTCGCGACTTCTGGTCGCTGCGAATTGGACTCTGGGTGAACCGCTCTCGCACACTCGCACGTGGCCGCGCGCTACTGAACGATTAGCGCTAGCGCGTTGCAGGTGGCTCCTCACCATCGAGCGAGTTAACAAAGTCACGGAAGAGCGAGAGGCGTTCCTCTTCGGCGGCCTCCGGAACAATCCCTTCGGCTGAGAGTAGCTCCGCCGAGATAAAGATGGGAGCTTCGGCGCGGAGCGCCAACGCAACGGCATCACTTGGGCGTGCGTCGAGCTCCGCCTCTTCGCCGTTAGGGGCAACCATCAGCATCCGTGCGCGAAATGTCTCCTCGCGAACCTCTGTAATTCGTACCTCGCGGAGCGTTGCCCCGAGAGCGCGAATGGCCTGGAGCGCCGTGTCATGCGTAAGGGGGCGCTCCGGTGTGACCCCTTGAAGGTGATAGGCGATAGCGCTGGCTTCATTGGGGCCGATCGGGATCGGCAGGTAGCGCGCCTCTTCAGCGTCGCGAAGGAGGAGCACGTGCGTCCCAGAGATCATCTGGATGCGCACCCCGTCAACTACCGCGCGTCGTAGTTCCATCGCACTATGATCGCACGCTTACGGCGTAGGGATCGGGGTTTCAATCACAGGATCAGGGGTTGGGCCGACGCTCGGCCCTGGCTCTTGCGTTACTGGTTTTCCAAGCACGACGCTGCGAACGCGTCCAGCCTCAGCCCAGACAAACGTTGGCGCACCGCCGTCTGCTGCGGGGAGGATGTATCCGCCGAGAATCTCACCGACAGGGTCGGCTTCATCGCTGATGAGGTACTGCGCGAGCATGGCGCCAGAGGAGGCCTTGCTGTACGCGATCACTCGTCGTGCACTGCTATCCCAGACATAGACGACCCCGGTGCGGCTCGCCCCCGCTGACATCACCAGTGCTGGGGTAAGGAGGGGGCGAAGCAGTTCGTCGCCAATCTCTGCTGGACTCCAGTCGTCGGCGGCCCCGCCCGAGTAGCGGCGCAGCGCACCGGCGCTCGTCATATACACGTCGCCGTCGATGGCGATGCTGGTCATGGTGCCGAGCGCCATGGGGTTGATTAGATACGCCGTTGGGGTGGCTGGGTAACCCGTGCCGTCGGGAGCTGGCTGATATCGCAGGATCTGACGCGCCGATGGGTCAACAACGTAGAGGCGATAGAGCCCCGTCCCTGGGTCGGCTGCGAAGCCAACGATCGCCTTAATGTCGCTCCCCCAGAGCTCTCCGTCGCGAACGCGAAGCTTGACGAGCGTCCCCTTCCCGGCCCCATCAGAGGGCCGCCAACGCCAGAGGTTTGATGAGGCATCAAACACGACAAGGTCAGGCCCTGAGGCGGTGAGGAGAAGTGCGCGCCCGGTGCGCGTGCCGTAGAGGTCAAATCCTGGCTGGTAGACCACGGTTGCGCGGCCACGCTCTGCATCGATTCGATAGACCGCGCCTGTCACCTTATCGATGACATACGGCAGTCCGTCGGGCCCCTGAACAATCGCTTGGATCTCAACGGTTGCGCCCGCCGCCTCAAAGTTAAAGAGCTCAATTGGGGCCGTGTTGTTCACAAGGAAAATCTTGTTGAGCGTCTCCGTTGCTTGGGTTCGGAGTGACGCGATCTGGCTCAGCGGGCCGCCGCCACTCTCTGCAAGGTTCAGGTTGACGACAGCGGCGAGAAGAAGACTCTTCACGCGCGATGGATCATTCACCAGAAGGTTGGTCTCGGGGTCTAGCGCTTCGCTGATGCTGATCTCTGCGCTACGAAGCGCCTCACGGGCCTTTGCGGCGGCGTCGAGTTCGGGGGCTGAACCATTCAGTACGAGTGCGGTTGCTCCGCCAACTCCAGCGACCAGCACCGCGGCGAGAAGGATTGCGGCGGAGCGGCGACGCCGTGTGCGTTGCACCTCGTGTTCCGCCTGCTCTTCGTCTCCCGTTGCTGCGCGAAGTGATGGCTCAGATGGGGTGATCGTGAGCCATGGCGCTCGGCGCTCAATCTCGTTGGCGATGCGTGCAGCGGCACGCTGCCAGAACGACGCAGAGGTTGCGGCGCGCTCGCGCCACGATCGCTCAACTTGTGGCTCTGCTGCGCTGCGATGCTCGGCGCGCAGTCGCGCCTCCGCCCGTGCTGCCTCCTGCGCCGCTCGTACTGCGTCACTGGTGCGCTGGTCGCGCGCGGGCGGCGGTTGGCTCTTTCCGCGCGCGCGTGGATCCACGCCGCTTCTGGTGCTTGGGCGTCGTGCGTCAATCGCCGCTTGTGCCGCCGTATCAATTGGCTCATACGGCTGTGTGTGTGCATCTGGTCGATTCGGATCAGCTTTCGCCGCCGCAGGCTTCGCAGCTGCGATGCGCGCCTCGCGCTCAAGGTTCCCCTCTTCCCAGCGCGCGCGTGCGTTGATCTTTGCAACAGCAACCGGGTCAGTCGGCACGTTCATGAGCGTGTCGGTCTCTGGCGCGGCCCGCTCAATAACTTTTCGCACGGGTAGTAGCACTTCAAGGAGCACGGCTGGGTAGGCGAGTGGCGCCAGGACGCCGCTCACAGGCGTATGTGTTTTCACGGCGCGCTTCGCCTCTTCCGCTGTAATCGCCATCGCGACGCGGTCTTCTGGTGACATGGCGAGTCGTGTTGCAGAGATTCCGCCGCGCTCAAGTGTCCGCGATGCCGCACCTGGCGCGTCGTCGGGCAGCATGATGGTTACTGTTCGCCCATCTGTGGTGCGACGCGCCGCAATCGCTACACCGCTGGTGCGCGCGACGAGTACTTCGCTGCGCGAGAGTGCGACAAGCCCAACTGCTACCTTTTCGCCGAGTTGCTTTTGTGCGACGGTCAGCGCGCGACGTGCTCGCTCAGCCGGGCTCGCCGACGCATCTTTGTCGTAGAGGTTCAGAATCTCGTTTGCGGTTTTTTGAAGCTGTGCCGTAGTCGCGCCGACGAGAGAGATCAACACGGTGCGCGTGCCGAGTACGCGCTCCTCAGACGGTCCTTTCGGAGTTCGCGCGAGTAGAAGCCAGCCGGGGCCGAACGCCGGCTCGGCCGCCGTTAGCACTGCGGGGTGAATGGTCTGTTCGGTCTGGTCCATGTGTTGAGAATACGCTCAGTCTTGCTCGTTGCTTGGAGTAGCAATTCGTACCGTTAGGCCGATGGAGCGCTCGCCGCCAGGTCGCTCGCTAAAAGCGCGGGCGAGTTCGGCGCCACGAAGGTGCAGCTCTTGCGCCGCCACGGGATTCCGCGCCTCAACAATGAGCCGGCTGCGCTCAATGGCAACGAGGTGGCTGACGGGAGCAAGGTGTGGCGCCACTTCGCGCAGCAGGTCACCGAAGGCACCCATCGTTCGCGCGAACCGCAGCTCCTCTTCAAAGCCTAGGGCGCGCGCCGCCTCAGGAAGCAGGCCGGCGAGCCCCTCTGGTCGCCCCTTTCGCGTGCGCTTCGTGCTCACGCTGCCACCGCACTGCCGCGAGGGCCGCGTTGGATCTCGCGCGACGTCGCCTTGGCTACAAGGCCGGGCGCCAGGTCTTCGAGCGCTGTTGCCGTGATGATGCTCTGCGGAAGCGCAGCGATGCGTGCCACGAGATGCTCCCGTCGCTGGGGGTCAAGCTCGGAGAACGCGTCGTCGAGCAGCAGAACGGGCGGGTGCCCGTGTTCGTCGGTGAGCAAAGTAATCTCGGCAAAGAGGAGCGCGAGGAGCAGGCTGCGCTGCTGGCCGCGCGACGCTGTTGGGGCGATGTCGCTCCCGCCAACATGGAAGGCGATGTCGTCACGGTGTGGGCCGACCAGCGTGTATCCCTGATACCCCTCTGTCTCAGCGGTCTGGTCGAACGACTGTGCAAGGCGTGTCGCGCACTCGCTCGCGGATTCGTCAGGGCGGTACTCCTCGCGCGACAGGTAGTGCGTTTCGAGGCCAGCTTCGCTCGGTGCAACCTCGTTGTGCGTTGCTGAAAGAACGGGGGCAAGCGCTGCGAGAAGCGCGAGGCGGCTGGCCACCACCTCTGACCCGGTGGTGATTAACATCTCTGTCCACAGTCGCATCTCGCTCGCGATAGCGCGGCGTGCAGCACCGTCGACCTCGAGCGCGTCTTTCAGCAAGCGGTTGCGCTGACGAAGCGCGCGTTCGTAGCGCGTCAGGGTTGCCTCGTACCCGCGCTGCCACTGCGACGCAACGCGGTCGAGCAGCCCGCGGCGCACCGCTGGCGCGCCAACAACGAGGCCGGTCTCTTCTGGAACGAATGCCGCGACGCGCAGCCGCTGCCCGAGCGCCGCTGTTGTGCGCGGGGTTCCGTTCAGCAGGTGCTTCGCTCGCCCGGCGCGCGAGATCTCTACACCGAGCGTGGACTGCGCGAGTGTGTCGGTCGGGTCAGCTCCGTCGTCGCGCACCGTCACCATGATGGAGGCTTGATCACCGTCACCAGCAATTACTTCACGCAACGCGCCGGCGCGGTGCGAGCGGCCTGTTGCCGCAATGATGCACGCCTCAAGGATGGTGGTCTTTCCTGCGCCGTTCTCGCCCCAAAAGATGTGCGCGCCTGGCGTCAGCGCCACGGTGCCGTCGGCCCAGCTGCGCACCTGGTGAAGCCGCACGCTCTCAATCATTGTTGTGCCGCGCGTTCGCGAGCGGTGCGGATCAGGACGGTGTGCGCACCGGCATCACAACGTGCAGGTAGTCGCGACCGTCAAGCGGGCGAAGCAACCCGGGTGCGACAGGGCCGGTGAGCTCGAGTGAGAACTGATCAGCTTCAACACGCGAGAGCACATCAACAAGGTACTTCGCGTTGAATGCGATCGTTGTCCCTTCGCCCTCAACCTTCGCCTCGATGTGTGCCGCGTGATCGCCCACGTCTGCAGCTGCAGTGATGTCGATGGCACCGCCACCGGTGGTGGAGATTGCGAAGCGCACGATGTGCGCGGATGCGTCGGCAACCACTTGCGCCAACTTCACCGCTGAAAGGAAGCTGTCTCGATCAAGCGTCACCTTGGTGGTGTGGCTTGTTGGCACCACCTGCTGGAAGTTCGGGAACTGTCCCTCGATCAGTCGGCTTACCAGCATGGTGTCACCGAGCTTGAACTGCAGCTGGTTCTTTGTTGGGGTGAAGGTGATCTCAACGAGATCCTCAACGTCGGAGAGAAGGCGCAGCAGTTCGGCATACGAGCGAGCTGGCACGATCAAGCTTGTCTCTGGTGCCGCCTCAGCGAGCGGTGCGCCGGCAACGGCGATGCGGTAGTTGTCAGCTGCGGCGAAGGTTGCCTTCTCGCCGGTGAACTTTGTCAGCACGCCGGTGAGAATCGGTCGTGCCTCGTCGCCAGCGGCGGCGAACACGGTTGACTCAAGGGCGGCCTTCAGAGCCTTCTGCGTGATGCGTGCGGTTGGCCGCTCGCTCGCGGCGCCCACTGGCGGGTAGTCGTCAGCAGGTGTGGCGCGAAGGTGTGACGCGTTTCGTCCGCACTTGATCTGTGCGCGCCCGTCGGCAAGGAGCGAGAAGTCGATCTTCTCGTTCGGGAGGCCGTTCACCACGTCGGCGAGCAGCCGGGCTGGGATCGTGGTGGAGCCCTTCTCTTCAACTTTCGCTGGAACCCAGTGGGTGATCGCGATATCGAGATTGGTGGCGACAAGGCGAAGCCCGCCATCCTCGGTGCCGAGGTAGACGTTCGACAGGATCGGTAGGGTGTTGCGGGTCGCCACAGCATGGCCAACGATGGCAAGGCCGCGAGCGAGGTGGTCCTGGATTGCCGAGAGCTTCATCTGTTCCTCCACATATAGGTTCCCTCTCTAGGGTAATAGTGTCTTAGTTGTTTTAACTCGTCATCACCGTATTCGTACTGTGGGCGGCGTGGAGAGCCGTGCTCACCTTCGCACAAATCTGTCGTGGGAAGGGCCCCTCCCCACGTGGACAACCAGGCCCCTGCGCCCCTGGGACACCCCTAGCACTGGGGAGACCCTGCGGAGAACCCCGGCCACTTACCCACACCCCTCTTAACAGCCACTGCAGAAAGCCCCCACAAAACCACACCTAGAGGGGCCTTATCCACGAGATTTCCACACCCTGGCTGGGGCTAGGGGCGGGCGGCAACCCCTTGGCCAAGGCGTAGAAGGGCTTCGCGCAGCAAGGCAACCTCTCGGCGCAGCTCACCGTCGTAGCTCATCTCTCGCTCGATCTTGGTGCAGGCATGAATGATGGTGGAGTGGTCGCGCCCACCCAGGGCGGCACCAATCCGCACGAGCGAAGCGTCGGTCTCCTCGCGGGAGAGGTATGCCGCGATCTGCCGCGGGGTCACGATCTCCCGGTCACGCTTTGGGCCGCGAAGCTGCTCAACCGTCAGGCTGAAGTGCTCGGCGACAGTTGCGACAACCTGCTCCGGCTCAAGGATGCGCTTCGGGTTCGGATAGACAGCCTCGTTCAGCACGCGCGCTGCAAGCTCCATCGTGACTGGCATACCGCTCAGTCGGCCGACAGCGACAAGCCGCGTCAGTGCGCCCTCGAGCTCGCGCACGTTGCTCTGTACGCGTCGCGCAACTTGCTCAACGACATCGTTTGCAACGATGACGCCGCTCTCTTCCGCCTTAGCGCGCAAGATCGCAATGCGTGTTTCGAGATCTGGTGATGAGATGTCGGCGATGAGGCCCCACTCAAATCGTGAGCGAAGGCGCTCCTCAAGCAACGAGATCTCTTTCGGCGTGCGATCCGACGTCAACACAATCTGCTTTCCGGCGGAGTGCAGCGCGTTGAACGTATGGAAAAACTCTTCTTGCGTGCGCTCCTTATCTGCAAGGAACTGAATGTCATCGATAAGCAGCACATCAATCTTGCGGAAGCGTGAACGGAACGCTTCGGCGCCGCTCTGCTGAATACTCGTGATGAATTCGTTCGTGAACGCCTCGCCGGTGATGTAGAGCACCTGGCGCTTCGGCGAGCGCTCAGCTACCGCGTTACCAATGGCGTGCAGCAGGTGTGTCTTACCAAGGCCAGTACCGCCGTACAAGAAGAGTGGGTTGTATGCGCCACCCGGTCGCTCAGAAACGGAGAGCGATGCTGCGTGTGCAAGGCGATTCGCCGCACCAACAACATAGGTCGCAAATGTGTAGCGAGCGTTCAAGTTTGTTGCGCGCGTTGGCAAGTCGCGATTGACGATACGCACGCTCTCCTGTGACACGGAGGGGCGCGGCGCTGCATCGGTTACAACAACACCCTTCCCCTTTGCGGTGAGTGCACCGTGTGCGTCGAGCTCAGCGTCGCTCACCACTTCAACCGAGAGCGTGACGCTGTAGCCAACAACCTTTGCCAACGTTTGCGCGATTAGGGAGCGATAGCGCTCATCGACCCAATCTTTTGCGAACCCAGATGGAACACCGAGAACAAAGGTGGCAGACGACTCATCAACTCGGAGGAGTGCAGTGCGGCGGAACCAGGTCTCGAAGGTGGCCTGCGAAAGGCTGATCTCCAGCTCTCCGAGGACTGCGCGCCAGACCTGTCGTCGATCCATTCCGCAGCGCCCCCCTTTGTTCCGTTGGTGTGCGCCACCAACACTGCGGCAGAAGGGCGGGGTCGCCGAGGAGTCGGCGGTGCCACCCTGGTGCAAGTTTGAGTCTGTGCCGGCCGGCTTACGCCAACCCCTCCCACAGCCCCATACAGAGAGACCAACCGACGGTGTGATGTCGTTCAGGCCCTTTGTGGGGAGGCGGAGAATAGCACCCGCGGCGCTTCCTGCAAGCCCAGCCTCACCCCGATTTTGGATACCCCCTAGGGGTATATGGCTAAATCCTCGTTACAGGGGCAGCAATTGACACCGCCGCCTGCGAGGAACGATACTTTCCCTCTCAGAACCGCCCCCTTCGCGGCCTGAGTGAAAACCAGGAAGAACCCCTCGGGGGCCACCGCCAACGAAGGCAACCGTGGCACTTGAGACCACCGGATCGGAGCGATACCAATGAAGCGAACGTATCAGCCGAAGAAGCGCCAGCGGTTCCGCGAGCACGGATTCCGTAAGCGCATGTCGACAACGTCCGGCCGACGGGTTCTTGCCCGACGCCGCGCACGCGGTCGCAAGCGCCTCACCGTCTGATCAAGGCGGCGCGTACGCGCCCCAGGAGCATCGCCATGTTGCGCACACCCTCTGACTTCGCCGCGTTAAGCGCCGCACCCGGCGTTACCACGCCGCTGCTCGGCGTTCGCCATCGCACCGTCGCCGTCACAGAGAACACCGCGTCGCTTCGTCTCGGCATCGCAACGAGCCGCAAGGTAGGGAACGCTGTAGTGCGCAATCGCATCCGCCGCCGACTCAAGAGCATCGCTCGCGAACTCGCACCGCAGGTGCGCCCAGGCGCAGAGATTCTGATCGGCGTCCGCACTGCAGCAAGCACCGCGACCAGTGCGGAGTTGCGCGCCGCACTCACTGAGTGCCTACGTCGCGCCCGACTTGTTGAGGCCTCGGCATGAACGCGCTGCGCCGCATCGTAGGCCTGCCAGCCCTCGCGGGAACACTGCTCATCAAGGCATACCGCGTGGCGTTTTTTTGGCTCCCGTCGAGCTGCCGCTTCGAGCCGAGCTGCTCGCGTTACACAGAGGAGGCGATCGTGAAGTACGGATTACTCAAGGGTTCATGGATGGGAGCCAAGCGCATCGCGCGCTGCTCGCCACTCAACGCTGGCGGATTGGATCCGGTCCGATGAGCCGCCAGACACTGAAGACCCTCGCGCTTCTCGGCTTCGCACTGCTGTTGGTTGCCGCCTGCGGCGGCGCCGGCGCAACGGCGAGCGTGAGCCCAACGCCACATCCACCACTCGTACCTGCTGCGCCAGGTGCAGATCCGTTTAGCCTGCTCGCCTGGATCTTCACACCGATCTTCCAGGCGCTCTTCATCGGCCTGGTACTTCTTGATCGACTCACCGGCGATATCGGTGTTTCGATCCTGATCTTGACGCTGATCATCCGCGTGATCTTGATCTCGCCGTACCGCAAGCAGTTGGTGTCGCAGAAGCGCACGCAGCTCCTTGCGCCAGAGGTGGCCGAGATTCAGCGCCGCTATAAGGGTGACAAGGTCAAGATTCAGCAGGCGCAGATGGAGCTCTACAAGTCGCGCGGCGTCAGCCCATTCGGCGGCTGCCTCCCAACACTGCTGCAGTTCATCGTGCTGATTCCGATGTACACCGTGATCTCCAACGGCCTTACCAATCCTGATCCGACCGCGATGCTGAGCGTCTTCGGGTTCAACGTTGGTGACGCCGTCGGTCTGGTGTGCGCAAACGGTCTCGGCACCGCGGCGTACGACAACATGAAGCCATGCATCGAGGCAACGGTGCCGTGGCTTGGCGGGCTCAACGCTTCGCTGCCATCGGTCATTGACGTTGCAGGGTTCGGCGTCTCGATTCTCGCAATCATCAGCGCACTGCTTCAGGTCATTCAGACGCGCATGACGATCAATCCGAATGCGTCGAAGAACGATCCAATGTCAGGGGCACAGGGTCAGACCATGGTGCTTCTGCCACTCATTTCGGTACTGTACGGCGGGATTCTTCCTGCCGGCCTGTTCATCTACTGGATCTCGTCCACGCTGTTCTCGATCGTTCAGCAGTACTTGATCCTCGGTTTCGGTGGGCTCTTCCCGCTCTTTGGGTGGACACCTGCCTTTGCCGTTAACCATGCCCCGCGCTTCCCAGTAGCGATGCCGGAATCGATTCCGGATGTTGCTGGGGAAGCGGTGGTTCCACATGAGCGAACGGAGCTTGATCGCGCCGCATCAGCGGCCGCCACGATCCGTTCGGCGAAGAAGCGCGACCGACATGGTCGACGAGGGAGTAGGTAATGGCGAACGAGAGCGCATACCAGGAGTTCACCGGCAAGAGCGTCGAAGAGGCACTGAAGGGTGCCTGTGAGGCGTTCAAGGTCGGCATCGGCGATCTCGACTTCGAGATCATTGCCCCAGGTTCACGTGGCGTACTCGGCATGGGCGCTGAGCCAGCGCGCATCGTTGCTGCGCCAATCAGCGCACTCGGCGGCGCCGCTCCGAAGCGTGCCGGCGAGTCAAGCCGCCCTGCACCAGCACCAGCGCCCGTTCGCGAAGATCGAGCGCCACGAAACGACGCACCAGTAGCGCGAGCTGCTGCGCCACAAGCTGCAGGACGCCCAGCGCCACGCGGCGATCGTGGGCCACGACCTGAGCGTGCACCACGACCTGAGCGCGCACCACGTGAGGATCGCGAGCCACGAGAGCGACGCGAGCGCAGCGAGACAACGCCAGAGATGATCAGCGGCGGCAAGGAGATCCTTGAGACGCTGGTGAAGCACCTCGGCTTTGAGGCTGAAGTGCGCGTCACCGGAGCAGGCGCTGACACCGTGTTGAACGTCGCCGGCACCTCACCAGAGGCGGTCGATGAGTTGAATAACTTGATCGGCGGCCGCGGCGAGCGACTGCAGGCAATCCAGCATCTCGTGAACCTGATGCTCAGCCGCAAGATGGGCGAGTGGGCACGTGTCACCGTCGACATCGAAGAGTATCGAGGACGACGTGAGGCACAGCTCCGCGCACTTGCGCGCAAGGCGGCAGACCGCGTCAAGGAGACCGGCCGCGCTGTTCAGCTTGAGCCAATGACGGCGCTAGAGCGCCGCTGGATTCACGTTGAACTTCAGGAGATGGACGGTATCGCGACTGAGTCTGCTGGCGAAGAGCCAGAGCGCCGCGTCGTCGTCATTCCAGCGTAACGAGTAACTCGGCAGACATGCCGACAAAGGATCCAAGACGGGAAGCGCACTTCCCTGCAATTGAGAAGCGCTACGGCGAACCGATGAAGCACTGGTTCGCAGTAATGAAGACCGTTGCAGGGAAGCGCTACCCGGAACAGATCGCCCACTTGCGCGAGAACTACGGATTCTCCCAGGCGCACGCCAATGCACTAGTGCTCTTCTCGCGCGGCTCAATGTCTTCGCAGCGACACGCGACTCCGACCGACTACTTCAAGAGCATCGACGCGCAGCAGGCGCGCACGATGCGCGCGATCTTCAAGGTGGTGCGCACGAAGTATCCAGAACTGGAGTTTGTGATCGCGTACAACCAACCGATGTTGCGCAAGGGAACGCAGTATGTGCTCGGCGCGTCGGCACTAAAGAAGTACCTCTTGATCAACCCATTCAGCAAGTCGGTCATTGATTCCTTCGCCCCGAAGATGAAGGAACTCCGTGTGTTGAAGCACTCAATCACAATCCCCAACGACTGGGAGATCGACGAGAAGCTGCTGCTCGCGATGGCGAAGGCGCGCATTGCGGAGATTGCATAGCGCGCGCCGACGGCGCGACGGGTAAGAATTGGTGGAGATGGAGGAGAGTCGAACTCCTCGTCCGAAAAGCCTTCCTTGAGACCACTACGAGCGTGTCCTGCGGTTTAGTCTAAGTTGAGGCGCTCCCACAGGCCGGATCGACCCTCAACCGAGATACATGTCCCTAAATCGGGCTTACTTGATGACTATGCGTCGCTCGTCATCACTGCAGCTTCGCTTTATGACGCTTCCACGACCCGCGAAGCGGGGGCCGCTTCCACGCTCACCTTACTGCCTTAGGCAGCGAGGGCGAGAGCAGGCTGGCGATTGCCAGTTACTTCTTTTTGCTACCGGTTTAACGAGGCCTGATAGCAACCTCGACTCGCGTTCCCAAGGTGCGGATCTCCGTCGAAACCACGCATCCCCAAGGGGTTAATGATACCGCGCGTGCGGTGCGATTACTAGTGCGAGCGAACCTACTCGCCGCGCTTCCAGTCGCTGAGCTGGCGCTCCGCCTCGCGACGACCTTCGCGATCGGCGATCGCAGCGCGCTTATCAAAGGCCTTCTTCCCGCGCCCGAGGCCAATCTCGACCTTGCAGCGCCCGCGCGAAAGGTAGAGGCGCAGCGGGATCAACGTGAGGCCCTTGGTCTTCACCTTGGTGCCGATGGCGATGATCTCGGACTTATGGAGCAAGAGGCGCCGCACCCGCTTCGGCTCGTGGTTCTGACTGGCAGCACCGGGCCACTCGGCGATGTGCATGCCAATCAGGCGACCCTCGCCCGCATCGAGGCGCACATAGGCGTCGCCGATGTCGGCCTTGCCGGCGCGAATCGACTTGATCTCGGTCCCCGAGAGCACGATCCCCGCCTCGTAGCGCTCGACGATCTCGTACTCATACGAGGCCTTGCGGTTTGAGGAGAGCGTGGTTCCGGAGGGGGGCGCCGCCGGCTTTGGGGCAGGGGAGGACGCCGTCTTGACTGGAGCCTTAGCCATTGCGGTACCTCCTCTCGAGCTGCGCTGTCCTTGGTAGACGCCTCTGTAGGGTACGCGCCAACCGTGGGCGGGCGCTCATTGGGGCTACCAACGGGGGAGACGAGAGAGCCCCGGCCCGAAGGCCAGGGCTCTGCTCAGTTTTTACCGCTCTCGCGGGTCAACTATGCGCTGACCTCGTGAGAGGCGGCGGTACAACTGTCTTTAGACACTGCACACCACCTCCTTTCGTCTGCGGCGAACGATACGCCTCCGCAGCGGCGGGCGCAAGTACCTGCGCCCCAGGCGGCTACTTGAAGGCGTTGAGTGCCGCCTCCAGTACCGGGTCGGCCTCCGAGCCCTCAGGGGCTGAGGCAACGGCGATGTCTGGCGTAAGGCCGATCTTGTGGATCCAGCGAGCGTTTGGCGTCAGCCACTTGGCGATGGTCAGCTTGAGGCCCGAACCGTCACTCAGATCAATGAAGGTCTGCACAACACCCTTGCCGAAGCTCGGCTCGCCGATCAGGATCGCGCGGCCGCGATCCTGCAGTGCGCCAGCGAGGATCTCGCTGGCCGAGGCACTCCCCTTATTGATCAGCACAACAAGCTGAATGGACGCATCTGTAGCGATACCACCACCCTGCGCCGAGGTGCTCTTTCGCTCACCCTTGCTGTCCTCTTCGATGTAGACGACGCCATCAGCAATGAACTCACTGGCGATAGAGAGCGCAGTGGAGAGATATCCACCCGGATCATCGCGAAGGTCGAGAACGATCTTGTCACCACCAGCATCAACGATCTTCTGCAGCGCCTCGCGGAACTGGGCGGCGGCAATGTCGGTGAACTCGTTCAGTGCAATGTAGTCAACGCGATCTCCGGCAGCTGTCTGTAGCTGCTTAGTTGCTACTGCTGGGAGTTCAATCTTGGCGCGAACAATCGACACATCACGCGGCTCTGTGTCGCCGGTGCGAACGGTGATGACGACGGTGGTCCCCTCCCCTCCGCGCACCTTAAGCACCGCTTGATCAATCGAGAGCCCCATCAGCGCATCCCCATCAACAGCGAGGAACTCGTCGCCGCCAAGGATTCCTGCGGCGCGTGCAGGGGCACCCTCAATGGTCGAAGCAACCGTAAGGAGACAATCGCTACTGATAGCGGTGCAGAGCTCGCCCGCCGATGTGCGCAGGTCAATCACTGCGCCAATGCCGGTGAAGCTCCCCGAGAGCCCTTCCTTCATCGCCGCCATCTCTTCAGCGGTGAGGTACTGAGAGTACGGATCATCGAGCGAGTCAACGAGACCCTTAATTGCACCGTTGATGAGATCTTCATCGCTCTTCGGCCCAACATGCTGCTCTTGAATAAGGGTGAGCACCTCGTTGAAACGTTCGAGATCAAGTGTGTCGCTCTCTTGTGTAGTGCCTCCGCTGGAGCGCAGCCCGGCGCTATAGGCGGCGACGGCAATGATGACGGCGAGAAGGAGGCGACCGGCTCGGGTGAAGAGCGGGGTTCCGGTTGGTGTCAGGTTCATGGTGGTGCTCCTTCGCTGCGCGTGGCGACTAGTTCAGTCGCCCTCGCAGAGAGAGTAGCGCGCCGAGCGCCCCAAGGCCGAGCCCAGCGGCGATCACCGAGAGAGAGACCTGCCCGGCGAGGATCGCCGACGTTTGTACAGGAAGGACACGGAAGAGGTTGAGCATGACGGCGCCGATGCTGGCACTCAAGATGCCGAAGATAAAGAGCGTGATCAGCGCCCCAGCGGCACCGATCGCGAGCCCCTCAAGAATGAATGGGAGCCGCACCCAGGTGGCGCTCGCGCCGACGATGCGCATGATGGCGATCTCGTCGCTGCGGGCCAGAATAGCAAGGCGGATGGCGTTGACCACCACAGCGAGCACCGCGAGTGAGAAGCCGATCACGATTATTAACCCAACAATGCGCAGCGCACCGGTAATGGCGACGAGGCTTTCAGCAAGTGCACGCCCATCAATGATGCGGCTAAACGAGGAGGCCGCGGTGATCGAGGCGAGACCGTCTGCAACCCGCCCTGTGTCTGCAGGGTTATCGAGCGCGATCTCGTAGCTCGCGGGGAGTGGATTCACATCGAGATTGCCCGTGAGGTCCGGCTCGCCACGCTCCTTCAGACGCACTTTAAAGGCGGCGAGGGCGTCGTCTGCACTCACAAACGTCGCCCCCTTCACTCCGTCAATTCCCTCAATCTGAACCTGAATTGAGCGCGCCTCGCTCTCGGTGACGGAGCTCTTGAGATAGGCAATGACCTCCACCTTCGAATCGGCATAGGAGAGCGCCGCATCAAGCCCGGCGCGAATCACGAGCACCGAGGCGAGCACCATCAGCATCAGCGTCATCGTGGTTGTGGCGGCGATCGTTGCAAGGCGATTGCGAGAGAGGCCGTTCGCCGCGGCAGAGATGCTCAGCCGAATAAGGCGGCCGCGATTTGATTGGCTCTCTCGCTCTGCGCTCATCAGCCCACCCGATGATACGTAGCGTTCGCTTCGTCGCGAATGAGGCGACCACCCTCAAGGCCGATCACACGACGGCGCAGTGTGGTGACGATGTCAGAGTCGTGCGTTGCGACCAACACCGTGACGCCGAGTCGATTGATGTCCATCAGAAGCTCCATGATCTCCCAGCTGATGAGTGGGTCAAGGTTCCCCGTCGGCTCATCTGCAATGAGCAGTTCGGGCTCACCAACAATGGCACGCGCAATCGCGGTGCGCTGCTGCTCGCCGCCAGAGAGCTCAGAGGGGTAGCGATCGGCGAGACGCGCCAGGCCAACGATGCGCAACGCGCGCTCGGTAGCGGTCGCAACGCGTTCTGGGTCCGCCCCGGTCACCTCAAGGGTAAAGGCGACGTTCTCGCGTACGGTTCGTCGCGGCAAGAGGCGGAAGTCCTGAAAGATCACGCCAACTCGGCGACGAAGCTTCGGCACATCGCCTCCAGAGAGACGATGCACAGGGAAGCCTGCAACATGCACCTCGCCCGCGGTTGGGAGCACGTCGCGAACAAGGAGCCCGATCAGTGTTGATTTACCCGCCCCTGATGGCCCAACCAGGAAGGCGAACTCGCCGCGCTGAATTGTGAGACTTACATCGCCGAGGGCAATGTGACCACTCGGGTAGGTCACAGAGATTCCTTGCAGCTCGACAACTGCGCCCTCCGTTGCACCAAGCCCAACCGCGTCACTCATCTGTGAATCCTACTCCTCATCCACGCTGCCGCCCGCGAGCGGTGCCCCAGTGGAGACGCGTTCGAGTTCAGCAAGAACGAATGCATCAAAGTCACCATCAAGCACACCAACGGTGTCTGAGGTCTGGTGGCCGGTGCGGTGGTCTTTCACCATTTGGTATGGGTGCAGCACGTAACTGCGAATTTGGTTGCCCCAGCCGGCGGAGATCGTTTCGCCGCGCACACGCGCAAGCTCATCCTCGCGCGCGCGAATCTTCAGTTCAATCAGTTTGCCGCGCAACATGCGCTCCGCCGTTTCGCGATTTTGCATCTGCGAACGCTGGTTCTGGCTAGAGACAACAGAGTTAGTTGGAAGGTGGGTGAGGCGCACTGCAGACTCGGTCTTGTTTACGTGCTGGCCACCTGCGCCGCTTGAGCGATACGTATCGACGCGAATCTCATCCCAGTTGAGCGTCACCTCAGCATCGTCTTCTACTTCTGGAATTACCTCGAACATTGCAAAGGTTGTCTGTCGTCGCTTCTGTCCATCGAATGGCGAGATGCGCACTAGGCGATGCACGCCGCGCTCTGCGCGTAGCCATCCGAATGCATTGCGACCACGAATCTCTAAAACCACGCTGCGATAGCCAGCCCCCTCACCCTCGGTGGAATCCACGATCTCTGTCGCGAAGCTATGTCGTTCGGCCCACCGCATGTAGGCGCGCAACAGAATGGCGGTCCAGTCGCACGCTTCGGTGCCGCCGGCGCCCGCCTGAAGGGTGACGATGGCGTCAGCGTCGGCGTACTCACCACTAAAGAGGAGCGAGGTGCGCGCCTTCTCGAAGTCGCCCTCAAGGAGTGCCGCCTTCGTCGACACTTCGTCTTGCAGCCCCTGGTCGCCCTCTGACTCGGCCAGCTCGAAGAGTTCACCGAGGTCGCGGGCGGCCGTGGTGAGCTCCTTCCAGAGGGTGAGCTCTTCGCGCAGCCCCTCCGCCTCACGGGCGAGCCGTCGGGCGACACGTTGGTCATCCCAGAAGCCGGGGGCGAGCATTGCCACTTCGATCTCGGCGAGTCGGGCTGCCTTTGTTACAGGGTCAAAGACGCCCCGAGGTCGCCTCGATGCGACCGAGGAGGTCCCGCAGGGAGGTCGCGTCGACGCTCACCCTGCACCCTCACCCAGCCGAACCGCGGCGCCCACGGGGGACTCGCTGCTCACGCTATGCGCCATGACACTTCTTGTATTTCTTCCCAGAGCCACAAGGGCAAGGGTCGTTCCGGCCGACCGTAGCGGCGGCTACAACAGGCGCCTTAGGGGCCGGGGCTGACGTGGTGCTTCCGGAGCTAGTGGCGACGATCTTGGGGCGCGGCGCCTCCTGCTGCACCACGCTGACGCGCAAGATGGAGCGGCCGATGCTGACGCGGATGAGCCCCTGGAACTCGTCATACAGTTTGAACGCCTCCTTCTTAAAGGCATTCAGCGGATCCTCTTGCGCATACCCGCGCAGCCCGATGCCGCGACGCAGATCATCGACCTCAGTGAGGTGCTCTACCCAGAGCTGATCAATGCTGCGCAAGATCACGGCGCGCAAGACGCGCGGCCAAACCTCTGGGCCGAACTCCGCCGCCTTCTTGTTGAGCGCCTCAAGCGCTGCAACCTCAATCGCATCAATCAGGATCGCATCCTCAACAATGTTGTCGAGGCCTTCAGGTGGCTCAATGCCGGCGCGTCGGAGATCACCCCGCAGTGCCTCAAGGTTCCAATCGCCTGGTAGGCCTGGTGGGCAATGCGTCATCACGATCGAGCGCGCCTCTGCGCGTAGTGAATCCTCAACGGTGAGGTTGAGATCGTCGCCATGCAACACGCGATTACGTTCGCCGTAAACGGTTGCACGCTGCTTGTTGATGACGTCGTCAAACTCAACGACGCGCTTACGGATGTCGAAGTTATACCCCTCAACGCGCGTCTGTGCACCCTCAATGGTGCGACTGACCATGGAGGACTCGAGTGCCTGCGTCTCATCAAAGCCGAGGCGATCCATCAAGCCGATCACGCGCTCGCCAGCGAACCGCTTCATCAGGTCGTCTTCGAGCGAAAGGTAGAAGCGCGATGAACCCGGGTCGCCTTGGCGACCGGCACGACCACGGAGCTGGTTATCGATACGGCGTGAATCATGTCGCTCGGTGCCAAGAATGCGGAGACCGCCAGCGGCGAGAACGATTTCACGATCGGTAGCGCAGGAGCGCTCTGCCTCGGCGAGTGCCTCCGCGTAGGTCGCGGCATCAACCTCGGCAGGATTTAGCCCACGCACACGCAGTGCTTCAGAGGCAAGCCCGGCGGGATTGCCGCCGAGGACGATGTCGGTACCACGGCCAGCCATGTTGGTGGCGATCGTCACCGCACCGCTGCGACCCGCCTGCGCAACCACGGGCGCTTCGCGCTCATGCTGCTTCGCGTTGAGAACGTTGTGAGGAATTCCTTCGCGCTTGAGTAGGTTCGCGAGATGCTCAGAGCGCTCCACCGATGTGGTGCCAACAAGGACTGGCTGCCCAGCAGCGCGTCGCTCCTTGATGTGTTCTACGATGGCGCCATCCTTGGCGCGCTCGGTGCGATAGACAAGATCAGGCTGGTCATCACGCACCATTGGTCGATGCGTTGGAATGGCGGTCACTTCAAGGTTGTAGATCTTGCTGAACTCCTCCGCTTCGGTCATGGCGGTACCGGTCATTCCCGCGAGCTTGCCGTAGAGGCGGAAGTAGTTCTGGAAGGTGATCGTTGCAAGCGTTACCGACTCGCGCTGAACGTGGAGCCCCTCTTTCGCCTCGATCGCCTGATGGAGACCCTCCGACCAACGACGCCCTGGCATCTTGCGGCCGGTGAACTCATCAACAATGACGATCTCGCCCTCTTCAACGATGTAGTCACGATCGCGCTTAAAGAGTGCATGCGCACGGAGCGCCGATTCAAAGTGTCGCGCCATGAGTGGATCCCCACTGTAGAGATTCTCAATGCCGAGCATCTGCTCGACTCGCGCGACGCCCTCTTCTGTTGGCGAAACAGCCTTCTCCTTCTCATCGAGGAAGTAGTCGCCACCCGCCTCTGCGCCAGCGTCGCGCGCGCGTAGGCGTGGAACGAGTTTTGAGAATGTCGCATAGAGGTTCTGCGACTCCGCAGCCTGGCCGCTAATGATGAGCGGGGTTCGAGCCTCGTCGATGAGGATGTTGTCGACCTCGTCGACGATGGCGAAGGCGTGGCCACGCTGTACGCGCTGCTCAAGCTCGGTGACCATGTTGTCGCGCAGGTAGTCGAATCCGAACTCATTATTCGTGCCGTAGGTCACATCCGCCGCGTACGCCTCGCGTCGGGTGACGGGGCGCAGTTTGGCGGTCTGCTCGTCGCTGCTGTGATATTCGGGGTCAAAGAGGTACGAACTGTCGTGCGCAATCACGCCAATGGAGAGGCCCATGAAGGCGAAGATCGGCCCCATCCAGCGCGCGTCGCGGCGGGCGAGGTAGTCGTTCACGGTCACCACGTGCACGCCGCGGCCACCAACAGCGTTGACGGTGGCGCCGAGCGGGCCCACAAGGGTCTTCCCTTCACCGGTGCGCATCTCCGCGATCTTTCCTTGATGCAGCACGATGGCGCCGAGGATCTGTTCGTCGTACGGCCGCATGCCCGTGGTGCGGCGCGACGCTTCGCGAGCGGCGGCGAGAATCTCTGGAAGCTCGGTGTCGAGCGCTCTCTTTAGCGGTTCTCCTTCAAGGGTGCGCAACACAGCGGAGATCGCATCAATTCGCGCACGAATTTCACCATCGCTCGCCGCCTCCATCTCGTTGGCGCGCGCATTGACGGCGTCAAGGATTGGTTTGAGTCGACCGAGCTCGCGGTCATTTGAATCTACGAGTCGGGAGAGAAAGCCGAAGACCATCGCGGACGTAGGCCTAGCGCCAGAATCCGACGGAGTATCCGATCACCAGGATGCCGAAGGTAAGCGCGGCGAGCACAACCCAGAAGAGGGCACTTACCGGCCTGCTGGTCGGATTCATTTCAGGATTCTTCATCGGCGCAACGTTCCATCGCGGACTACGCAGCGATGCGCGCCAGTCGGCGTTCTTCTCGGGAGTGCGCGCGACAATCGCACCGCGCTCATCTGGGCCATGCAGCTTCAGCGTCATCGTCGTGTTCGCTTCTCGCTGGATGGAGCGGTAGAGACTGGCCCAGTCTGATGTTCATCCCAGAAGAGCATCTCCTCAGCGGTTGCCGACTCCTTGCCGAAGAGCGCACCGACCGATTCGCCGAGATGAATGCGTCGGATCGCTTCACCAAAGAGCGGCGCAGAGGAGAGTCGCTTGATCTTCGTGCTCTTTGCGCCGACAGGGAGCGGGATGGAGTCGGTCACCACCACTTCACGCACATTGCAGTTTTCGATGCGCTCAATCGCCGGGCCCGAGAAGACGCCGTGTGTTGCACACGCGGTCACTTCAATCGCACCGGCCTTCTCAATCGCACGGACAATTTCCGTAAGCGTGCCAGCGGTATCAATCTCGTCGTCGACGATAACAACGCGCTTCCCCTTCACGTCACCGATGACGTTCAGCACCTCAGCGTTGTCGTCGTTCCCCTCACGTCGCTTCTCCACGATCGCAAGCGGCACATCGAGTAGCTCAGCAAAGGTGCGCGCTCGCTTCGCGAAGCCAAGGTCTGTCACGACGACAAGGTTTTCGGTGCCGCGCTGTCGCATGTAGTTGGAGAGGAGGTGCACAGCGGTGAGTTCGTCGACAGGGACATTGAAGAATCCCTGTAGCTGCCCCTGGTGCAAGTCGAGCGTGAGGATGCGATTTGCACCGGCAACTTGCAGCATGTCGGCGACAAGTCGCGCCGTGATCGGCACGCGCGGCTGATCCTTCTTGTCGGAGCGGCCGTAGCCGTAGTACGGAATGACGGCGGTGATGCGGCCTGCAGATGCGCGCTTGAACGCGTCGATCATGATCAGGAGCTCCATGATGGAGGTGCTCACTGGGCGTGAGGTTGGCTGCACGATGAAGACATCTTTCTCGCGGGCGTTGTCGAGAATCTTGACGAAGATGTTCTCGTTGGCGAAGGCGAAGACTTCAGCCTTACCAAGGTCTCGCCCGAGATAGCGTGCGATCTTTGCCGCAAGCTCGGGGTTGGCGTTCCCCGTGTAGACGTCGATCGAATCTGCCCTCATCGCCGTCCTCCGCTCTCTGGACGGGTCACTCTTAGCGACCCGAACGCTTCTTCGGGGCTGGCTTCCCCTTTGCGACCGGCTTTGACTTCGC
>Ga0209401_1000097_pt1 | contig 58768 bp, 64 predicted proteins | sample M_140807_MF_Meta_FD_187318 | JGI IMG/M metagenome (GOLD analysis project Ga0209401, IMG submission 187318) | Freshwater microbial communities from Lake Montjoie, Canada to study carbon cycling - M_140807_MF_MetaG (SPAdes) (version 2) | ecosystem: Environmental > Aquatic > Freshwater > Lake...
GTGCCTAGGTCAGCATAAGATTTCACCCCTACGCAAAGTCAGCGATGAGTTCATGAATCATCACTCCCACCCCTACTTGAAAGTATTCCAAAGCCTGGCCAACAGTTCGCGAGCTCAACCAACCCTCTCCCTTCCCACGTTTAAAGAGTATGCCAACGATATGATCACTTATGTGAATCTTGTTCTTCTTGGGAGGATGGGCGCAGATGAAGCACGCGTTACGATGCTGGCACGCCAACAGAAAGCCCTGGATGCAAAAGTGGATCGCTGGAATAAGGTAGCCCCCGTTCGAGTAGCACTTTGGGAAAAGGAGATTCACCCATGACGCCTGGAGAGCGCAAAAGTCTAATCAAGGGGGTGGCTTTTATCTCCCCCTGGATACTGGGTTTTTTGGCATTTAATCTTTATCCCCTCATCGCCTCGATCTGGTTTTCGCTTTGTGACTACAGCGTTCTTTCCCAGCCTGTTTTTTTAGGAACACAGAACTATGTGGATCTTTGGCGTGACCCAGTTTTCTGGAAAGCCCTGCAAAATACAGTTGTCTTCGCTGCTGTAGCCATCCCCTTAAGCACTTTTCTATCCATCGGTCTGGCTGTTCTTCTCAACCAACCCATCGCAGGACAGGGCATCTATCGGACGATCTTTTTCCTGCCCTCTCTGGTGCCTGCGATCTCTCTCGCTATCCTTTGGCAATGGATGCTCAACGGCCCCATGGGGCTGGTAAACAACCTTCTCCGCCCCTTTTTGGATTTGCTTAACCTCGCGTTCCATATCCAGCTTAAGGCGCCCGACTGGTTAAATGACCCCAATTTCGCTCTGTGGGGCCTTATCCTGACAGGTCTTTGGGGAACTGGCCAAGCCGTCGTCATCTACTTGGCGGGTCTCCAAGATGTTCCTGCTGAATTGTACGAGGCGGCAGAGTTGGACGGAACCAGTGCGTGGCAACGATTCGTTCATATTACCCTGCCAATGCTTTCTCCCGTGATTTTTTTTAACGTCTTGATGAGCATCATCGGAGCCCTACAAACCTTTGCTGTCCCCTATATCTTGACCAACGGGGGCGACGGACCTGGACGCTCCTTACTCTTTCTCGCTACTTACATTTACCAGAACGCTTTTGACTACTGGAATATGGGTTACGCCTCCGCCCTCGCCTTATGTCTATTTCTTCTCATTATCGGACTCAGTCTCATTACAGTCCGGTATGGAGAACGAAAAGTTCACTACTCAGGAAAATGAAAAAGAATTTCAACACCACCTTCTCCATTATTGCCCTTCTTGGACTTGGGTTTCTTTTCCTTTTGCCTTTCTTTTGGATGGTTTCTACCTCCCTCAAACCCCTGAACGAGACCATGAAACTTCCTCCCCAGTGGCTCCCCTCTTCCCCCCAATGGCACAACTACCCCGATGCCATGAAAGCGATGGGGCCCTTCTGGCTCTATGCCAGAAATAGTCTCGTCCTCGCTTTTCTCAATGTGGTGGGGACAGTCTTTTCAAGCGCTCTGGTGGCCTACGGATTTTCACGCCTCGACTGGCGGGGAAGGGATGGCGTTTTTTTTGTTCTTCTCGCGACCATGATGATCCCATTCCCCGTGGTGATGGTTCCCATTTATGGATTATTCCGCGCGCTAGGCTGGATCGGGACCTTCCAGCCCCTATGGGTACCCGCTTTTTTAGCAGGCGCATTTAATGTGTTTCTCCTTCGCCAATTCTTTCTCACGATTCCAAGAGACCTATCCGAAGCCGCACGAATTGATGGATGTAGTGAATTAAGGATCTTCTGGCAGATCATTCTTCCGTTGGCCAAACCTGCCCTTCTCACGGTAGCCCTGTTCCAATTTATGGCCACGTGGAACGACTTTCTTGGACCCCTCATCTTTTTGGCACGGGAAAATCAGTACACTCTCGCCTTAGGCCTCCAAGCCCTCCAAGGAACCATCAGCGGAACTCCTTGGCATCATCTTATGGCTGCCTCAACCCTCGTTTTACTTCCTGTGCTGGTTCTTTTCTTTCTGACCCAAAGAACCTTCATTCGTGGAATCGCCACTACGGGACTCAAATGAACTCACACGCTTTTCCTATGAAACTCAACCCAAACCCGGAGACCCTATGGCTAAAGTACTGATCGAAAACCTTTATAAGATTTATCCGGGTGAAAAAGGGCGACCGGAAAAAGTCGCGGTCGATAACGCTAATTTCGAGATTCAGGATAGGGAGTTTATGGTTCTCGTCGGACCCTCAGGATGTGGAAAAACAACGACTCTTCGCATGGTTGCAGGGCTCGAGGAGATCACACGTGGAGCCATCTATATCGATGGCAAAAAGATTAACGAGATCCCTCCAAAGGACCGCGATATTGCCATGGTCTTTCAAAACTATGCCCTCTACCCCCATATGTCAGTCTTCCGGAATATGGCGTTTGGGCTCGAACTACGAGGCGTTCCAAAGGACGAAATCCGCCATCGTGTGGATTCAGCGGCAAAGACTCTCGGGTTGCTCGAACCCGATAATCTTTTGGAACGTAAGCCCAAAGCTCTTTCGGGCGGACAGCGCCAACGAGTTGCCCTAGGCCGGGCGATTGTTCGTAATCCCAAGGCGTTTCTTTTTGATGAACCCCTTTCCAATTTGGATGCAAAGATGCGGGTCGAAACTAGGACAGAAATATCCAAACTTCATCGGAAACTTAATAGCACAATGATTTATGTGACGCATGACCAGACCGAGGCCATGACCATGGCAGATCGCATTGTCGTCATGCGCTATGGTAAGGTCCAGCAGATCGCCGCTCCTCTGGAGCTCTACCATCAACCAGCGAATCTTTTTGTTGCCGGATTCATCGGTAGTCCCCCGATGAACTTTTTCACGGGTACACTAACTGCCTCCCGCCAAGGAACCCTGGACTTTATTGAAAAGGTTCCTGCAGGACAGACCCCTTTCCGTTGCCCCTTATCCGCGGAAACTTCTCGACGCCTTTCTTCGCGGCAGGATCGTGAGGTGATCCTGGGACTCCGGCCGGAGCATCTTCATCCCAAATCGCTGACCTCAGGAGTCACCCTCGAAGCCACCGTTGAAGTGGTGGAACCGATGGGTGCGGAAACCTTTGTTTACCTCCGAACTGGAGGCCACACCTGTATTTGCCGGACTAACCAGATCGAATTTATGGATCTGGAGGGCAAAAAGTTAAATCTGGGACCCGACCTTTCCCGCGCGGTTTTCTTTGATCCGCAGACGGAAGCGGCCATTCCTGTCTGAGAATCGCCGGGCTATTTCTTTCGGCTAATAACCGATTTTAGGACTTCACAAAAAATCCCCACTCCGCGGGCCAAGTCCTCCGGAGTCGCTCGGGCGCAGTTCAATCGAAAACAGGCTTCTTTGGGAGGATTCGCAAAGAAGATGCCTCCCCCCACCACCGCCACCCCTTTTGCCAGACACTGCTTGGAGACCTCCTCCATAAAGCCTGGACGTCCTCCCCGCACCCAAAGCATATAGCCGCCCGAAGGATCATCCGCACGAACACCCTCCGGCAGTTCCCTCGATAAAATCCCCCCTGCTAACTCCCGCCTTTTGGCGTACACAGAACGAAGCATTTCCAAATGGCCCTCCATACGGCCCGAACGAAGAAAAGAGGCGGTAATAAATTCAGGAGGCACACCGCCATGTATCGTTTGACGACACTGCCGGTCGGCCGCTGCATCCATCCATTTGCCAGGCAGGGCAAACCCGATTCTCAGGCCAGGAGCGACCGTTTTAGAAAAACTAGTGACATAAAGAACCGTGCCGCCGTCATCATAGGCACGCAGTGGTTTGGGTCGGCCACGACCCAGCAAATCCCCATAAATATCGTCCTCCAAAATCGGCACACCCATCTTTCGGCACATTTCCACCATCCGCGGCCGCCACTCCTCCTTCAATGTGGCACCACTCGGATTGGAAAGTGTGGACGTCACCACAAGAAGTTTTGGCCTGGGCTTCGCCTTTAGTGCTTTCTCCCACTTGGCCGGATCCGGTTCCTGCCCGACAGAAGTATTCACCGTCCGAAATTTCACCCCGATAGCCCGTAAAAGCTCCAATTGACCGTAGTAGGCGGGTGCTTCACAAACGACCGTATCTCCCCTTTTCAAGACGGTGTTCATCATTGTGGCCAAAGCCCCTGAACATCCTATGGTCACCAGAATCTGATCTGATTGAACATTCACTCCGCGAACGCCGAGATAGTCACGAATCGCATCCCGCAAGAGCGCAGCCCCTTCCGGGCGATGATAACTAAACATTTCCCTGGCTCGGGAAGCCAACTCCCCTTCCAAAGCCGTCCTCAAGGCATCCAAGGGCAGAAAATCAGCCGAGGGAATCCCTGCGGCGAGATTGATCACATGAGGATCTTCCGTCTGGCGCATCAGATCCAATAAACGAATAGGGGGCGTGGCCATAAAAGTTTCTACCTTGGATGGAAAAGATTCGCGAGAACGTTGACTCCTGCCTTCCTGGACTTACCTTCCAAAAACAATGCCTGACTCGATTTCTGAAAGCCCACTCGCCTCCTGCCATCTGGCCTTGGGCGCTCGTATGATTCCATTTGCCGGCTGGAACCTCCCTGTGGAATACAGCGGTTTGCTTGCTGAACATAAAGCCACACGTCAGGCTGCGGGCCTTTTCGATATTTCCCACATGGGCCAAATCCGAGCCCAAGGAAAAAATGCCCTTTCCTGCCTCGAGTCCCTCTTAGCCAATGATCCGGCCAAGCTGAAAGATGGGGAAGGACACTACTCCTTTATTACGAATGAGCAGGGCGGCGTGATCGATGATCTACTCGTTTACCGCTTAAGCCCTGATGATTTTTTTCTCGTAGTCAACGCCTCCCGCCATCCCGAAATCCTACAACTCCTCAAAAAGCACGAAAACCCACAAGTCCGCTTTTCAGGAAACCCAGGAACTGCAGCCGGAATGGCTCTTCAAGGTCCTCAAGCATCCGCCATTCTTGCTCAAATCCTTCAAGGCGCCCCGCTACCCCAAAGAAATCACATCGCCCAGTTCACCCTTTTTGGAGCGAACGTTCTGATTGCGACCACTGGTTACACTGGGGAAAATGGCTACGAGATCTTTTCCGATATCCCAACAGGCCTAAAAATCTGGGCTGCACTTCTGGAAGCAGGCAAGCCCTTGGGTCTTCTGCCTTGCGGTTTAGGTTCACGTGACAGCCTTCGCCTCGAGGCTGGCCTCCCTCTGAACGGGCAGGATCTCTCCCCGGAGATTTCTCCCCTTGAGGCCGGCTTAGGAATGTTTGTAGATCTCAACCGACCCCGTACCTTTCCTGGTCGTCCGGTTTTGGAAAAACAGAAAGAGAGCGGATCACCAAGAATCTGCATCGGTCTTCAGGGCCAACCGGGACAACCCCCACCTCGACATGGATACCCGGTCTTTCAAGGAGATAAACAGATTGGCGTGATTACCAGTGGTGTCCCTTCCCCAACCCTCGGGCATGGAATCGCCTTGGCATTGGTAACAACTCCCGCCCCACTTTGTGGACAAGATGTTGAATTTGAAGTGCGCGGACGTCGCGTTCACGCCAAGGTTTCGCCACGTAAGTTTTTAAAAGCAAAATGAACACTCCCGACAATCTCCACTATGCGAAAAGCCACGAATGGCTTCGGATTGAAAAGGATTCAGGCACCGTGGGTATTACAGACCACGCCCAATCCGCACTCAGCGACGTTGTCTTTGTCGAACTACCAAAATCAGGGCGAGTCGTAAAGCAAGGCGAGGTGATCGCGACTGTGGAGAGCGTAAAAGCCGCTTCAGACATCTATGCGCCTGTAGGAGGGACAATCCTCGAATCCAATGAAACTCTGTCCTCTGACCCCGGGCTCATTAATCGCGAACCCTACGGACAGGGTTGGCTCTTTCGGATTAAACCCGATTCACCTCAGCCTACGGGCCTACTATCTTCTTCAGATTACGCTGCCACCCTGACCCATTGAACCTGAATCCCAAGCCTCTCCATGATCATGGGGACGGTTTTTTTACATGGCACGCCTACGACCCCTCATGCAAAGCCGAACTCTGGTCCACTGCCTACTTGAGTCCAGAAGGCACGATTCTCTTTGATCCCATCGAGTGGCCCAAAGATGCACCACCACCTAAGTCCCCTGTTCACATTGTTAAAACAAACAGCAACCATGACCGTATGGCCGAGGCGCTTCAGAACTCACTTCAAGGACGTTTGGCTGTGAAAATGCAGGGCTTTGAGGCAATCCCTCTGCCTGGAGCGGGAGAAAACGAGACTGCATATTTTCATCACGCTTCAAGAAGCTTGATCATTGGAGATGCTCTTATCAACCTCTCTCCAGATCCATTGATGCTGCTACCCGCCAAATACTGCACTAATTCAGATCTTTTAAAGACTAGCTTAAAGCGACTCCTTGAACTCCCAACTCAAAGAATCTTTTTTGCACATGGGGCTCCGATCCTGCAAGATGGGGCCGGTCGACTAAAAACAGTAATCCCATGAACAAACTTCTAATCCTCTCTTTGCTACTAACACCTCTGACCACGCTCTGGTCAGCTCCAACCAATAAAACAGGTGTGACAAATCTCCCTAAGGTTACGACCCTGATTCCACAGCTTCTTCCAAGGAACCCGAACGCAAAACCGCCTCCCGCCGCAGTTCAAAAACAGCTAGAAGCCTTCTTCCTCGGTGTTCAGGGAGGTAAGATCGACGAATGTTTCAAAACCCTCGTCGCGAGTAATCCCACACTCTCCGATCCCGCTGCTGTTCCAGAATTTGTCAGCAATATCCAAAAGGGAATTGAAGTCTTTGGCCCACTCCAAGGCTACGAGCTTTATGATCTCCGGTCTGTTGGAACCCGTACTCTTTACATTACGTACCTAAGCTATCACCCGCGCAAACCCCTTCGCTGGCAGTTTGTGTTTTACTCCCCGGTGGGAGCCGATTGGAAGCTACTCAATCTACGCTTTGACGACACTGTCGAACAAAGCCTGATTCCCGATTAAGATCGAACGCGTCCAACGCTCCGGCTTACGCCAGACCTACTTTTCCTTTTCCACCACGATTGTCTAAGAAAGCCACTAAAGCCGCTACCGCGGCTCGATCGAGCGAGCCACCTGCCTCAGCAAGAACGGTTCGAATTGCGGCATCAAGGCTTTGGGCGGGGCCGTCTTGACCTTGGACAAGATCAATCAACCTCTTGACCACAGCAACCACCTTCGCGGCTGGTAAAATCGCGTCCCCACGCAACTGCCTTGGCCAACCCGTGCCATCGATACGCTCTTGAGCCTGTCGGATGACATCCGCCACAGGACCCTCAAACTCCAGTCCAGCCACAAGATCGGCACTTCGTAGAATTGCCTCACGATACTTCTTCCTCTCCTCCTCATTTCGATTTCCTCCCTTACTTAAAAGATCTTGAGAAAGAGAAACGGTTCCCAGATTCATGAGCTCACCCGCCAGTTCAGCTGTTTCCACGTCCACCGATGATAGCCCCATCTCCTCTGCCGTTCCGCGTGCCACTCGGGAGATTAATCGGGCATTCGTACGCGCAGAGTTGGGCTGCCGACTATCTACCTCGCCCACAAAAGCCTCAATCAATCCACGGAATATCTTTTCTCTCTTCTCTCTCTCCACAATAAATTCGGTGATATCCTGCTCGATCAACAGGACTCCAGGAGGATGATCCCGGTCCGCCCGTAAGGGAATGTGATCCGTTTTGGTGTACTTCTTTTTTCCGTTCTCCTCAAACTCATGCCGTACCTTTTGCGGGACCCACTTCCCCTCCTTCTTGTCGCTGGGCCACCCAGGATACAACTCGTCGATAACCTGCTTATTTACTTTTTGGTAAGCCGCTGCACGCACAGGTCCAATAACTGCAGGCATAGTTTTTCCATTCACCTCTTCAGGGGTAATTCCCGCCGCTTCCGCTAATGTCCGGTTGGCAAAGTTATATTTACCCCCGGCATCCATAGCCGCAATGGCCGTGGGCTGGTTATCGGTAATTACGCGAAGGAACTTGGCAAAGCCTGTAAAACGCTCCGCGGCAATCTTTAGCTTCTGAGCCTCAGCCGAGGCCCGTAACTGGGCTCCATGCTTCCAAGCCGTAGCCATAGAGACAGAGGCCAACCCCAAGACGAGAGTAAAACCAATCAGCATTCCCTGCTGACGCTTCTGAGATGGTCCCAAGGCCTCTGTTTCATCAGCAATTCGGACCAAGACCCACGGAGTTCCCGCGACTTTTCTCCCCAGAACCAAACTGGGAATATTGCCGTAACTGCTTCGGACAGCAAAACCACCAGGCTTTGACACAGCAAAGGCAGCGGCCGAAACCTGAGGTTCATTGGACGTATCTGCAGTCATGGGTTTCGTGCCGTTAGGCAAAGGTTGGCGACGGGGAGAAAGATACTGAATCACACTTCCGGAAGTTCCTGGCTTTTCCTGAACCAGTAGGTTTTCCGCCGATTTTAGTGTTTCTCCAGGCTGCGCCATCAGGGGGAAAAGCTCTTTTGCGACCTGCTTGAGCCCCACCACATAAGCGATCGGCTTTGCATTGTCTTGTGCATCCATCGGATAAATCGGCACCAAAAATCCCAAACTGGCCTGACCCTCGGAATCGAGACGCAGGTTCCAAAGCCCTCTCTGTCTCGCAGCATTTTCTTTCAGCACATCCAAAAAGCCGTCCTCTTTCAAAGCAGGTAAAAATTCGCTAGCGACCAGCACTTGACCCGAAGGCGCCAAAACTGCAAGGCCTGCGATCCCCTCTCGAACCACATTGGCACTGATCTCCAACGCGGGGGGCGGCGTGAAAAATCCGTTCTGTTCCGCCACACGCTTCAGGTAGTTGCGAAGAAATCCCTCTGCCCCCTCTTTTTTGTCTGCCGGCGCCTGATCATCCAGCAGTGTATCGATATAGATTTTTTGAGATTCATTTGCGGCAATGCCTCTCAGAACATCGAACTGGGAAGCCAGCCACCCCTCCACCGCAGCCGCCCTTGTCTCAACCACTAAACCCATCTGAATCTGCCAATCCCGCAAAGTCCTCTCTTTCTCCCCTTTCACAAAAGACAAAATTCCAACAAAACCTCCGATTGTAAAAAGCCCAAAAAATATGATCGCTGCTATCGTCTTTCCGCTCATGGGTCGTCGAATCGTCTCCTCCGCAATTTTAGGGGCCTGAATCTTAAGAGTTGAGGGATCTTGAGGTGCTGCAGGGTTATTTTGTGCCATGGTCTAGTTCCTCCTTGGAGAGCAAAGTATTCCCTACTACGACTCCCCACCTCAAGGTTTTCCTTACAAGAAAAGCAGGTTACAATACGACCATGCCACTTATTCTCTTTGTTATCCTCGTCTTTATCTCAATCCCTGTTTGGGCTTGGGACGGTGAATATCAGGTCGTTCAACAGGACCCGATCGGCAAGTTCCCGAAATGGACGGGAATTTTGGCTAGCGTGGAAAGCGAATTAGGAAAAAAGGCGGACATCCAAGCTCCCTACGCTGGAGGATGGGCTGATTTCATCGCCAAAACCCAATCTCCCGACCGACTCGCCATGATCAAGAAAACCAATGAGACGTTCAACGCGATGCGCTACGTTCCGGACCAGAAGAACTGGGGGGTTCCCGATCTGTGGAATACCCCTGTTCAATTCACTCAGTCCCCCGAATATCTTATATCAGGACGGGTGAGCGGGGATTGCGAAGATCACGCCATCGCCAAATACTATGCCCTGCAAAAGCTCGGATTCACCCAGGACGAGCTTCGGATCCTCGTGGTAAAAGATCTCAACCTAGGGGTTGGCCACTGTATCCTCGGCGTAATCTACGGAGGCCAGTGCCTCATCCTAGATAACCAGATCAAAAGCGTCTGGCCCGCGAATCAGATCCAACACTACAAGCCCATCTACGCCATCAATGAAACTCACTGGTGGCAATTCCTCCCCGCAGGGGCCGCGGCCGCCCCGGCAGCAGGAGGAGAAGCCGGTCAATCCGACTAGCACGTCTCCCTCCAAGCTTTTCACCTGAACCTAGGGAAGGCATTGTGCTCCCTTATGTCTGAACTCGCTCCCGCGTACGACCCCGCTCAAGTCGAAGACCGGCTCTATCGCCAATGGACAGAGCGCGGCGACTACCGAGCTGACCCGACATCCTCCAAACCCGCCTATTCCATCGTCATTCCTCCCCCGAACGTGACCGGGATCCTCACCCTCGGACACGTACTGAACAACACCATCCAGGATATTCTCGCTCGCCGTGCCCGCCTGCTTGGCCAAGAAGTCCTTTGGCTTCCTGGAACAGACCATGCGGGCATCGCCACCCAGACCGTGGTGGAAAGAACGCTAAAAAAAGAAGGCAAAATCCGCCACCGAGACGACCTCGGTCGAGAAGAATTCCTAAAGCAGGTTTGGCAGTGGAAGGAAAAACACGGTGGCATCATCATCCAGCAGCTAAAAAAACTGGGTGCCTCGTGCGACTGGTCCCGCGAGCGCTTTACCATGGATTCGGATTATTCCGCCTGCGTTCAGCAAGTGTTCGTGGATCTCTTCAAAAAGAAATTAATCTATCGGGGGCGTAGAATGGTCAACTGGTGCCCCGTTTCACGCACTGCCCTTTCCGACGAGGAAGTCATCATGAAAGAGCAAAAGGGCCTGCTCTACCATTTCCGAGTCCCCGTTGTTGGCGAGCCAAGCCGATTCCTCACCATCGCCACTACTCGACCGGAGACAATCCCGGGTGACACAGCCGTTGCGGTGAATCCGAAAGATCCCCGTTACTCTTCCCTCATTGGAAAGCATGTCCTTCGCCCCCTTCCACCCGAACTTCCCGAAGAGCAACGCCGCATCCCCATTATCGGGGACGATCACGTCGACATGCAGTTCGGCACCGGCGTTCTCAAAGTCACCCCGGCTCACGACCCCGCCGACTTCTTGATCGGCCAGCGTCATCAACTTTCTTCTCTTGAAGTGATCGATGAATCAGGGCTGATGACCGCCCAAGCCGGGAAAGCTCTGAGCGGGATGGACCGGACCAAAGCCAGAGCCTTGGCCGCCGAACACCTCAAAGAACTCGGCCTGCTGGAAAAAGAGGAGCCCTACATCAATCAGGTCGGATATAGCGAACGAGCCGATGTACCCGTTGAGCCACGTCTATCCGAACAGTGGTTCCTCCGCTACCCGAGTGCAGAAAAGTCTCGTTCCATCGTTTCCTCTTCAACCCTTCGCTTTTTTCCGGAACGATGGACTAAAGTCTACGACCACTGGATGGAAAATCTGCAGGACTGGTGCATCAGCCGCCAGCTGTGGTGGGGGCACAGGATTCCTGTTTGGTACCGAGAGCAGGAAATCCGGTGTCAGATCGAATCCCCCGGGGAGGGTTGGGTCCAAGACCCAGATGTCCTCGATACCTGGTTCAGCTCTTGGTTGTGGCCCTTTGCGACCATGGGTTGGCCGAAACAAACGGCGGAACTGAAAAAGTTTTATCCCACCACCGATCTGGTTACCGGCCCGGACATCATCTTTTTCTGGGTCGCCCGAATGATCATGGCTGGGTTCGAATACATGGGAGAACTTCCCTTCCGTAACGTCTACTTCACTGGTCTCATCCGCGACGGCAAGGGACGAAAGCTCTCGAAGTCACTCGGAAACTCCCCTGATCCCCTTGATCTCATCGCCAAATACGGAGCGGATGGGCTCCGATTCGGACTTCTTCGGATTGCTCCACAAGGAGCCGACATTCGGTACGACGAAAAACAGATGGAGGAAGGTAGGAATTTTGCCAACAAACTTTGGAACGCGTGCCGCTTTCGCCAACAGCAAGGGCCTTCCGATCCTGCCGCAGATCCATCCCGCCACTTGCGAACCCCCTTTGCGGACCATCTTCTCGCGCAACTTGATCGCCTCGAACAGGAGCTAGACCGACTGTACGAAGCGTATGAGTTCAGCCAAGTGGCCCAATCTCTATACACTTTTGTCTGGGGCGAGTTTTGCGCCCGCTTCATTGAGACCGCAAAGGCAGATTTCACCAACCCATCCTCCCCAACGCGTGCCGGAACTCTCGCCACAGCCGATTACGTTCTCTCCCATGTACTTCGACTTCTTCATCCCTTCATGCCCTTTATCACAGAGGAGTTATGGCTGACTCTTGGCTTGGGCCAAAAAACAATTCAGTTCAGCTCTTGGCCGAAAAAAGGCACTGTTCCATACGATCCAGTGAATGCTCGTTTGGCCGAAGCTTGCTACGCAACCGCAGAAACGGGACGCCGACTCCGGGGAGAATTCGGTTTGTCGGGTTCGGCAAAGATGAAGTTTCTTCTCAAACCTGCCCCAACCCACAAACCCACGGATGAAGATCTTCGGACCTTGGCCAAGCTTTTACAGGTAGGCTCTGTCGAAATCACTTCCACTCCCCCCACCGCCCCGATGGCTCTCACCCCTTGGGGAGAGCTCTACCTTCCTCTGACCGGTCTTCTGGACCCTGTGCAAGAGTCAGCACGGCTCCATAAAGAAATCGCTGCAACCGAAGCATCCCGCGCACGCGAGGCAGCCAAACTTGCCGATCCCAAGATGACTGCCAAAGCCCCACCAGAGAAGCAGGCGGAGTGGCGACGCCTCGAACAGGAAGCATCGGATCGGATCACCCGACTTCACGAACAGCTCAAACTTTTCACAACTTAATCAATAACCTCTCTTTTTACGCTGGGCAGATCCTGAACGAAGCTGTTTTCTACAAGGTTCATGGAACCTGGTCATACTATCCCGATCCTCGGTCAAGGCTTTGTCCGATACATTGACCATCTCGGTTCGGATCTCCGCATCGTGGAGTCAGCAAGAATTTCCTACAAAAGCCCAAGCAAGGGGATCGATCAGGACAAGAAACTCCTCATCTATCTTTATAAAAATCGCCATACCAGCCCCTTTGAGCAATGCTCCATCACCTACAACATCAAAATGCCCATATTCATCATGCGGCAGTTTGTTCGGCACCGAACATTTCGTCTGAACGAGTGGAGCGGACGTTACTCGGAACTTGCGGATGAATTTTATCTTCCCACGCAGTGGCGTGCTGCGGATGCAAAGAACAAGCAAGGCAGTCAGGCATCTGAATCCTTGGATCACTCAGCTCTGACGCGCGAAGTCAAAGCCTGCCACGATTCAGCCTATGCGACTTATCAGAGTCTTCTCCAAAAGGGTGTTGCAAGGGAACTGGCGCGGATGGTTCTACCTGTAAGCATTTTCACTGAAGTTTACGTCAACTGCGACCTGCACAACCTGATCCACTTCCTCCAACTCCGGGAGGATGACCACGCCCAGCAAGAGATCCGTGAGATGGCTGCTGCGATGCGCGTTGTCGCAGAAAAACTTTACCCATGGACATTTGAAGCTTTTCACAAATACCGTTTAGGAGTGACGGACCGCACCCCCTCCGCCTAGTTTCTTATTATGGCTAAAAAATCATCCTCCCAAAAAACCACCCCTGAAAAAAAATCCTGCCCCTGCCCACTTCCCCTTCTTGCCGCAGGAGCCGTTGGTTTTCTAGCAGCTGTTCTGATCCTCAAGGGACTCCCCATGATGGGTGGCTGTCCCATGTACTCCGAAGCCTGCCCTGTCACCTCCACCGTTAAACAGATTGAGGTAGCCCTACAAAAGAACGACCTCCCCTTGGCCCGCACCAAGGCAGAAAAGCTAAGCGAACAGTTGGAACGTACCATGCCGGATCTCGCCCAATTGGCAGATCGAATCGCAGAGAGCTCCTCTGTGAGTGAAGCAAAAACACAACTCCAAGTTTTGGAAAAGAAGATGATGTCGGACGTTTCGGCCCCATACAAAAAGTGATTCGAAACCTTTTGATCGGGTTTTTTTGGGGTCTCACCTTCACTCAGGCACAGGCAGAAAACACGATGAAGATCGGTTCCTCACTTCCCCATCTTAGCGCAAAAGATCAGGAAGGTCAGAACCTCGATCTTGCCGCCTACGGAAAAAAGGGTTACCTCCTCGTATTTTTTTACCCCAAGGCAAACACCCCCGGCTGTACGGCTCAAGCCTGTAGCTTGAGGGACGGGAGTGCCGAATTGACCCGCCGAGGAGTAAAGATTTTGGGCATTAGTGCCGATCAGGTTTCCGCCCAAAAAAACTTTGTAACCGATCAAAAGCTTCCATATCCACTTCTGGCGGATTCCGATAATCAGATTATCCAGGCCTTTGGTGTAGGAGGGCTATTTGGCTTTGCCAAACGATCTGCCTTTCTTTTCCAGGACGGTAAACTGGTTTGGCAGGATCCCAAAGGTTCAACCCAGGATCAGGCAAAAGTCGTTCTCGAATATCTTGATTCCCTTAAGACCAAGTGAAGTCGTTCCGACAGGAACTCACCCTTCATACACCCACTCGTCGGGCCTTTATTAACCTGACGCCTAAGATCGAAGCTGCCCTGTCCGAATCGCATATCCAGGAGGGAATCTGCTTGGTAAACGCGATGCACATTACCTCCTCCGTCTTTATCAATGACAATGAATCTGGTTTACATGCTGACTTTGAAACTTGGCTAGAACGATTGGCACCAGAAAAGCCCCACAGCCAGTACCGCCACAATGGTTCGGAAGACAATGCGGATGCGCACCTGAAACGCACCATTATGGGGCGGGAAGTCGTTGTAGCCGTCACAAAGGGAAGGCTCGATTTCGGCCCATGGGAGCAGATTTTTTATGGGGAGTTTGATGGCCGCAGGGACAAGCGGGTCCTTGTTAAGATCATCGGCGAATAACCTGGGCTTTCCCACTTCCACCCGTACCGATCCGATTCTATAAAAAAGCATGGCCTCGATTTTCGGCAATCGCTTACAGATCTTTTCGGGCAACGCCAATCGTGAACTGGCCCAGAGGATAGCCGATTTTGTAAAAGTTCCCCTTGGGAAAGCTACAGTAACTTCGTTTCCAGACGGCGAGACGTTCGTGAAGTTCGACGAGAATATCCGGGGAAACGACCTTTTCATCGTCCAACCCACCTGCCCCCCTACCAATCAGAACTTGATGGAACTCCTGATCATGGTGGATGCCGCCCGTCGTGCCAGCGCATTCCGGATCACCGCGGTCTTACCTTTTTTCGGGTATGCCCGACAAGACCGCAAGGATCAACCCCGTGTACCGATTACAGCCAAACTCATCGCCAACCTTCTCGTCGCTGCAGGAGTAAATCGCGTACTAGCAATGGATCTACACGCACAACAAATCCAAGGGTTTTTCGATATTCCGGTGGACCATCTCTTCTGCGCTCCGATTTTCTACCGGTATATTGCGGACAAGAAAATTCCTGACCTGGTAGTCGTCACTCCCGACATCGGCGGGATGAAAATGGCCGCGGCTTATGCGCAGATGCTTAATTCAGGATTAGCCATCGTCAGTAAAAAACGTCTCAATGCCTCAGAGACCGAATCCACCCATCTGATTGGTGACGTAAAAGATAAAAATGTCCTTCTGGTGGATGACATCACGGAAACAGCAGGAACAATCTCCTCCGCCGTAGAAATTCTTCGACGTCACGGAGTCAAAGACATTTACGTCGGGATACCCCATGCAGTTCTCGGAACCACGGGCTTGGAACGCCTAAAAAAGCTCGGCCTCAAAGAGTTCATTACCACGAACACAACCCCACAGGAAAAATCTGCCATCCCGACGAAAGTCCTTTGTGTGGCTCCCTTATTGGGTCAGGCCATCCTCCGCATACACGAAGGAGAATCAGTGTCGTCCCTTTTCGAGATTCGTGCGGGCGTGAAGACGTAAGAACCGTTTTACTGACCGAGCACGTAGGCAAACATCAACGGCGCAACAATTGTAGCGTCGGACTCAATCACGAAGCGCGGAGTATCCGATCCCAACTTTCCCCAAGTGATTTTTTCGTTCGGGACCGCCCCCGAGTAGGAGCCATAGCTAGTGGTCGAGTCACTGATCTGGCAGAAGTAAGCCCAAAGTGGTACCCCTGGTTTTTTCAGATCCTGATGCAACATAGGGACAACACAGATTGGAAAATCCCCAGCGATACCTCCCCCGATTTGGAAAAAGCCTAAAGGAGTTTTCTGGGTTTTTTGATACCACTCAGCAAATGAGATCATATATTCCACCCCACTTTTCATGATTTGCGGAGAAGAAACTGTTTTCTGAATGCAAGCTGCTGCGAACATATTTCCCAAGGTTGAGTCTTCCCATCCAGGAACAACCATAGGGAGATTCTTTTCAGCGGCCGCCATCATCCAGGAATCCCTAGGATCAATCTGATAGTATTTTTTAAGCAGACCCTTCTGCAAAACCTCAAAGAAATACTCATGCGGGAAGCGCCTTTTGCCCTCTTGATCATCTCGCTTCCAAAGCTCCATGATGACACCCTCAATTCGTCGCATGGCTTCATGCTCAGGAATACATGTGTCTGTCACTCGATTCAGGTGATCCTTCAATAGTTTCACTTCATCCTTGGATGTCAGATGACGATACTCGGGGATCCTGCGGTAGTGGTCATGAGCGACCAAATTATAGACATCTTCCTCCAGATTCGCCCCAGTACAGCTGATCGCATGAACCTTATCTTTTCGGATCATTTCAGCCAAAGAGAGCCCCAGCTCTGCTGTGCTCATCGCCCCAGCCAATGTGACCAACATCCTGCCACCATCAGCGATGTGCTTTCGATAAGCGAGAGAAGCATCTTTAATCACGGCGGCATTAAAATGCCGATAATGATGATCAATAAATTTCGAAACCGTTCCTTCAGCCATGCAGATGTATTTACACCCTCTCGTTGGAAACTTGACAAGACTATTCCGTAGTTTTTCTATTTTTTTTGTTACGAAGATGTGGATCGAAGAAATGATCTAAAGCTAAAAACATCGACTTTGCATGGCGGGCAAACAAGACACTCAAAAAAGGCGCGGGCATGACGCAGAAAAGAAAAAGATGCAATGGAGAGATTTCTGTCGCAGTTCGTAAAATAAAATACAGTGACATTCCCCCCAGCCCAATCACTCCGTAGTTGACGCCCCAGATCGCCATCAAGAAATACCCGGGCTCACGGTCGTAAGCATATCCACACTGCGGACAACCATCCAACGGGGTAAACCAGTCGTGAAGCGAGCGCACCTTCCTCGAGGAAAGAAACAAAGCCTTCTCGCCACATGTTGGGCACTTGAGTCGTATAGAACGCCAAAAGTAGATCCATCCTTTTCGCAACGTCCTCGGGGATTCAGCTAGATTCACTTTCGGTGGTACGGATGCCCCGCCCTCCAACTCTCCAGCCGGTAAATCTGCTCCAAGAGAACTACACGAGCCAAGTCATGGGAAAGAGTTTGGGGACCCAAAGATCGCAACGAATCACAGCTTTTTCGAAAGTCCTCTGAAAAACCATCTGCGCCACCAATCATCCATGCAAGCCCCGTTCGCCCGCCTCGCTCAAGCTTCTCCCACTCCTTTCGCCAATCTTCGGTGCTCAATCCAACCCCACTTGGATCTAAACAGATCAACCACCAACCTTGGCTCTTCACCAGCATTTCTTTTTCAACCATCGGACCCTCTTTCATGAAATGACTCTCTACCTTCGCAAAACGGCTGATCCTTTTAGAATACTCGTCCCCCGCTTCCTTGCCCCACCCCGAAGGTCGACCTACAGAGTAGACTCTATGAATCATCCTAAGATTCTTTCGAGTTCATCAACACGATCAGAGAAAAGCCTTAAGGCATTCTCGACTGGCTCTGAGCTCTCCATATCAACTCCCGCCAACCGCAATGTTTCGAGTGGTGGCCGACTACCTCCAGAACGCAAAAAGTGAATCACTCGATCTACCGCACCCTTTTCACCTGATAAGACTCGGTTCGACAAGGAAATCGATGCGGATAGCCCAATCGCATATTTATAAACGTAGAAGGCACTGTAAAAGTGAGGAATTCGAAGACACTCTAGTTCAAGTGGAGCCTCAATATGCAGGACCTCTCCTAAATAGCTTTCCAGTAACTCACGGTATGCAATACGGAAAAAGTCTAGTGTTAAAGCAATGCCCTTCTCCTCTGCCTCGTGGATTCTCTGCTCAAACTCAGCAAACATGACCTGCCGATACAGGGTGCCACGAATATCATCGATCTGCCGGTTCAATATGTAGGCTCGGAGTTGCTTGTCTTTCTTTGCGTCACCCTCGAGAAACGCATGTGTCAGAAGCTCCTCGTTGAAGGTTGAGGCGACTTCAGCCAAAAAGATCGGGTAGTGCGAATCCTGATAGGGCTGGGATCGGTGGCTCAACCAAGAGTGCATCGAATGACCCGCCTCATGGGCCAAGGTGTATACATCCGCTAAAACATCCTCCCGATAGTTCATTAATATGTAAGGTGGGTTTCGGTAGCTTCCGCTCGAAAACGCACCACTTCTTTTCCCCTTATTTTCATACCGATCTACCCAACGGTCCTTCCCCAGACCTTTCGCTAAAACATCAACATACTCTGTTCCCAAAGGACGACACGCCCGAGTTACCAGCTCAGCCGCCTGCTCAAAGGTTGTTTTTTTCTGAATCTTCCCCACGAGCGGTACCTGCAGGTCTGCCGCACGAAGTTCGTCTAAATGAAGAACCTTCTTACGTAATCGATGGTATTTCTGAAGAGGCCCAAGATTGGCACGGACCGACGCCACAAGTTTGTCATAAACCGATTCTGGAACTCGATCCGGAAAAAGTGATTGAGCCCGCGCACTCGGGTGCCGTCTTGCTTTTGCACGGAATACATCTCCTTTTACCGAGGCCGCTAAAGACGCCGAGAGCGTCGATGCGTGATGCTCAAACTCCGTATAGTATTGAGACCAGGCCGCACGTCTGACTTCCTTATCTCGTCTTTGAAGCAGAGAGGCAAACGTTCCATGGCTCAACTCAATCTCGGTTCCATCCTCATCCTTTAATTTTCCAAATCGAAAGTCCACATTCGTAAGCTGGGAAAAGATCTCATCAGGCCCACTTAAAACAGGCCCCACAAGCGAAAGAATCCTCTCCTCACCCTCTCCGAGGATATGTGAACGATATCTTCGAATTCGCTCCAACTTGCCCACCCACTCTTTGAGGCTGGGATGCCGAAGTAAAACACCCCAATCCTCGTCCGAAATCCTCATCAGCTCAGGCAGGAACCAGGAACACTCCTCAGCGAGTTCTGTTTGCAGGTGATCAAGGCGAAGGGAACGATCTCGGGCAGCTCCATCCCCCTCATCCTCAGAAACACGCAAGCTCGCATATTGACCAACTTTCTCCATCAAAAGATCAATTTCCCTCTCATCCTCAAGAGCCTTAGCCAAAGAATCAGCCTGGGATAACTGCCCCTTCCAACGGGGCATACGACCCTTAAAGGCCTTGCAATTCGTAAAGGCCTTCTCCCATTTTGCTGCATCAGGATAAAGAGGCGCGAGATCCCAAGTGTCCCCTACAGCTACCTCAGACCGGTGAGGCACCATTCGTGCAGGCGTAGGAGAACTTGAAGTCACTATCACTCTAGTTTGCCCAACTTTTTTCCGCGCACCATCTTCTCCTCCGCTTGCCGTTTAGGAATTTTTCCTCCAAGATTCACGTATGGCTGAGAGCACATTTTTTGCACAAAGGGGGGCTTCCCGTGTGACCCCTCGGATTATGAAGAATCTTCTGCACCGCCTTCCTTTACTTAAAGCAGAATTCACCCAGATCCACGCTCCTAAATTCCCTCATCTAGTCGACCAGCTTGAATTTCTTGCTGATGTGGTCGAAGACTTTGCCGAGGATGCCTATCAAGATATTCCCTATACAGCCGCAGCGGCTTCTGCATTCGCAATTATCTACACCCATCGCCTGCTGGATATTATTCCAGACTTTGTCGCGCAGATTAGTTTTGAGGATGATTCCGCCGTAGTAAGAGCTGTCCTGATGCTGTACGAGAAAGATTTCGAGAAGTACGCTCACGCCCAGCACCTAAATTGGAAAAAGATTACCCTGAAGCCCTAATCGGCCCCGGAGCATGAGCCCTGCCCGCTGGACCGACTCGCTGGAAGATGTTCTCGGTCGTTGGGCTGTTCCCTACTTGACCCGGGGACTTGTTGCCCTCAACGCAGGTGCATGGCTACTCAATCTTGCTTCACCAGGATTCACCTCAATCCTCAAACTGGACCCATCTTTGGTGGCACAAGGAGAATACTGGCGGCTGATTACATTTCTTTTTGTCCCATCCAACTCGGCTCATCCCATCTTTCTTCTGCTTTTCTTGTGGTTTCTCTGGTCGATTGGAGACGCCCTGGAAGCGGCCTGGGGCTCCTTTCATCTGAATCTCTTTTTTCTCATCGGTATCGTAGCTGTGGTTTTAGTTTCCTTCCTGCAGCCCTCGATACCCATTAACCCTTTTTACCTTCACAACTCCCTCTTTCTGGCCTTCGCCACTACAATGCCAGATCAGAAGGTATTCTTCTTTCCTCTCCCCATCCCACTCTCGGTCCGATGGGTTGCAGCCGTCACATCCGGCCTACTTTTTCTTCCGGCATTTTTTCAGCCCATTCTTTTTCCAAGCATTTTTGCGGGGCTAGCAGGATACATTGCCTTCTTTTCCCCTCCCTTTCTTGAATCACTTTGGGAGCGATTCCGAAACCGTGGATCATGATCTTACGCCTACTTACGATTACTCTCCTTTCACCCCTATCTCTTCTCGCTTCACCCGGACCAATCCCATCGCAGAGCAGGGCTCTACTTATCGCGATCCCCGATTCTTGGAACTCGCAAAAAGCGGATATTCAACTGTATCGCAGAACATTCGCAACTTCTCCATGGACGAATATCGGAATCACCACTCCTGTCCATCTCGGTAGACGAGGCCTCGCTTGGGGGCGCGGCCTTCACCTGCCCCAAGAGGGGCCACAAAAACGCGAGGGAGATGGAAAATCACCTGCAGGCGCATTCCTCCTTGGGAATATTCTTTATGGCTACGCAGATCAGTCAGGGCTTCCTAAATGGAGGTACCGCAAGGTGACCGATCGTGATCTCTGGATCGAGGACCCCACCTCCACTCTCTACAACCGTCACCTTATCCTATCGGCTCATGAACCATTCCCCCCCGAACACAGCTACCACCTTATGCGCCAAGACGATCCCGCCCACTCCTTAAAACTCTTTATACGTCACAATGCTCCTCCCGATGTAAAACCTGGCTCAGGCAGTGCGATCTTTTTTCACCTTTGCCGATCTCAGAACTCAGTTACCACAGGTTGCACCTCCATGGATGAGCCCGCTTTCCGAGAATTGCTAAGTTCATTTCTGCCTAAGGATGAACCTATCTATGTTTTACTGCCACGCCCCGATTACGATCGCCTAAAAGCTTCTTGGAAGCTTCCCTAATATATTCCTGTGAACTACTGGATCCTCGACTCATTCATTCTCTTCGCCTACTTCGCCGCCATAATTGGGATCGGCCTCGCGGCTTCTCGCCACCAAACGTCACTCGACGACTATGCTCTAGGCGGAAGAAAAATGCCGTGGTGGGCAGTCCTTGCTTCCATTTTGGCTGCAGAGATAAGCGCCGCAACCTTTCTTGGGGCGCCTGGAGAAGGATACGCGCTTCGCAACTTTACTTACGCTCAATTAGCACTTGGAACGATCCTGGCTCGGATCTTTGTAAGCTGGATTTTCATCAAGCCCTATTACCATTATGGCGTTGTCTCGATTTATGAGTTCTTGGAGAAACGGTTCGGCCCGCGGTCCCGTCAAGCCGCCAGTGCAATTTTCCTAATCACCCGAGCCCTGGCCAGCGGCACCCGACTCTATGTTGCAGCCATTGTGCTTGTCCTCGGATATGAAATTTACACTGGGACCCACCCTACCCCCATGGTGGAACTTGGGATCTACCTTCTGGCTCTCTTTGTGTTGGTGGCACTGACTGCCGTCTACACGGCCGTGGGTGGAATCAAGGCTGTGGTCTGGACGGATGTTATCCAAGCCTGCGTGATGTTCTCGGGCTTGGGCTTTGTTATCTGGCACCTTTGGAAATCGATTCCAGGCGGACTACCCGCAATTCACGATATACTTCAGAATCCCGATGATCTCTCGTTCTGGAGTCTTGGCCCATATTTTCCAAATGATCTCTGGGCAACCTTGCGAGCGGTTTTCGAGACTGAGTATACGGTTTGGACCGCCTTTTTTGCTGCCACCTTTGTCACAATGGCCACCCATGGAACCGATCAGGACATGGTTCAACGGATGCTAACGGCAAAGAATCCCGCCAAAAGCCGACTCGCTCTAGTCACGTCCGGTCTAGCCGACCTTCCGATCGTCTTCGCCTTTCTCTCCATCGGTATTCTTCTCTACGTTCATTACCAACAGGAACCCGACCCCAATCTACCCAATCGGAACGCCCATGTCTTTGCCTACTACATACTCCACCAGTTGCCCCCTGGATTTCGCGGACTCCTCATCGCGGGAATTTTTGCAACTGCCATGGGTTCTCTAAGCACCGCTCTTAATGCACTCGCAACCTCTTGGGTACGCGACTGGTACGAGCCCTTTTTCGCTCCCCGCTGCAAAAACCCCAATTCCCTTAGAGCTGCCCGATGGTCCACTGTGGCCTTTGCTGGAATTCTCGTTTTGATCGGAGGTTCAACTGCTTGGGTAGTCATTTCAAATCCGACCTCCCGCATCCTACCGATCGTTCTGGGCGTATTTGGCTACACCTACGGCTCCCTACTGGGAATCTTTCTACTAGGAGCCCTGACTAAGAATCGCGGCAACGATACTGGTAATCTTATCGCCATGGTGGTGGGATTCCTGGCAGTAGCTGTTCTCTCCGGGCTTCCCTCCGACTTACTGAAACTGATTGGTTTACCGCCCCTGCCTCGACCAGATTGGCTGCCCCTCATTGCTTTCCCCTGGCGAATCACCTTCGGCACGATCACCACATTTCTCGTCGCCTACTTCTTTTCTCCTAGAAACAGATAGTCCTGATATCCAAGTGGACCGTTTTCTACAAAGTTCATATTGAGCCCTATTGGCTCGATCCGCTTAAACGGACAGCTTTATGGATTGGTCTGATTCCAAGGCATTTTGGCCAGCAGGAGACCCATGCCACACCAATCGGTGATTCCGGCAAAGATCAGTCCGCACCCGATAAACCCGCTTAGGAAATACCACCCAGGATGAATAAAATACCCAAGAAGAACTCCGGTAAGAATCAAAGACCCTGAGCCGATCCGTATCTGCCGATCAATAGAGATTACCCCTTTACCCTTAATCACCGACAACCCTGCCGCTTCCCAGGCCTGGGTTCCACCCTCCACAACTAGGCAATGAGGGATACCCTCTGAAAAAAACTTTTCTGCAGCTTTATTTGCCCGATTTCCAGAAGCACACAACAAAGCCGCCGGAGCGGTAGAGGATAATCCGAGTTGTTGGGCCAATTGCCTTGGATTCAAGGTATCCAAAGGGCAGAGAATAGCTCCCTCGGCATGGACAGCATTAAATTCCCCTGGAGAGCGCACGTCCACTAAATGGATCTTCTCGCCATTCTTGATTCTAGAGACCACCTGCAGGGGCGACATACGGTCTGCACTCATACTTCGTAGAACTCCATTATATTTCCATTCATCTGAATGGAACTGCTACGGCGCCAACCGTTCTCGCTTCCACCCACCCGCTTCCTTCTGGTATCGCAACCGGTCATGCAACCGGCTTTTTCTCCCCTGCCAGAATTCCCAAATCTCGGGCTTGAGACGATATCCGCCCCAATACTTGGGTCGGGGCGGATCTTTAGGATATTCAGCCAAATACTTTGAAGCAGCTTTCTCAATGACGGAGCGGTCGGTAATAATCTGACTCTGGGGAGACGCCCAAGCCCCAATTCGATGATCGAAAGGCCGGCTCGCAAAATACTTATCACTATCCCGATCACTTATCTTTTCCACTCTCCCTTCAATTCGAACCACGCGCTCGAGTTCCACCCAGTGAAACTGCAAAGCTGCGCACGGGTTGCCGGCTAGCTCCAGCCCTTTGCGACTTTCATAATTGGTGTACCAAACGATTCCGTTCTCGTCACAGCCCTTGATTAACACCGGTCGAGTGCTCGGCCGGTTTTCCCTAGAAACCGTGGCCAAGGTCATGGCGTTAGGCTCGGGAATCTCTGCCTGAATAGCTTCATGGAGCCACTTTTCAAACAACAGCATTGGATCGGAAGGAGATTCCTGCTCACTCAACTCCGCTTTCTCATAACTCTTGCGAAGATCAGCGACATTCATTTTGCCAGCCATTCGAAGACTCTACCACGGCTTTACCTACCAATCATCATCCTTTCATGGGAATGGGGGGACGCTAGTAAAAAACACTCCCCACACGCCAACACCCCCATAAGCTATAGGAACAACATGAGTAGTGAACTGATGGCGAAAAAGAAGCACTTGGAAGCTCTAATCCAAGCTTGGCCCTCTGCTTTCGTCGCATATTCAGGTGGCGTGGACTCGGCTTTTCTTCTTTGGACTGCTCATCAGATCCACGGCTCAAAAGTCGTTGGTATTCTTGGTGATTCACCCAGCCTCCCACGCTCCGAACACAACTCCGCACTCAATTTCGCAAAATCATACAATCTAAACGTTCAGATTCTACAAACTCATGAACTCGATGACCCCTCTTACTTTTCCAACCCCTCCAACCGCTGTTTCTTCTGCCGTTCCGAACTTTTTCAACAGATGGAACGCTTGGCCCAAACCCGCGGAGTGGCCGTACTCGCTTACGGGGAAAACGCGGATGACGCCAAGGAAGTCCGAGCCGGACGCATCGCGGCCGGTCAGTTCAAGGTGGTTGCCCCCCTCCGGGAAGCTGAACTGACGAAGAGCGAAATTCGATCCCTCGCCCGCGAAGCAAACCTTGAGATTTCCGAAAAGCCAGCCTCCCCATGCCTCTCCTCACGCCTCGCCCCTGGCCTACCTGTCACAACCCAACGCCTAGCAGCGATAGAGAAAGCTGAAGGGATTATTCGAAACGAAGGATTCCGAATTGTTCGTGTCCGCCATTTTGGCGAGAAAGCTTTCGTTCAGGTTTCACCAGATGAAACTCCTCGTCTCAATGACTCGCTTCTACAAGCCAAACTCACCCCCGCCATTACTGCGGTAGGGTTTCGCTATGTGGAATTTGACGCTGTCGGCTACCAAGGTGCAGGGCTGCGTTGATTCAATTAAGCAACCACTAGAAGTGAATTAGCCTTAAGAAGGCGAAGACCCGCTTTTCAACTTCTCATACTCCGTCAGCGCCATAGCCACAACTTGATCCATATTGTAGTACCGATATGTCGCCAACCTACCAACAAAAGTGACCTTCTTTTCGTCTTTTGCCTTGGCCGCATACTTCTCATACAACTCGCGGCTGTCAGGAGCTGGGATCGGATAGTAAGCCTCCTTGCCCGGCCCAAAGTCTTCGGGGTACTCCCGAACAATCGTTGTTACTTGAGATTTCTGACCCGTTGCATGCTTAATCTCCACGACACGGGTATACTCATGATCATTCGGGTAGTTTACCTGCATAGCAGGCTGGAAAAACTCCTTTTGAATCGTCTCAGGCTCAAATCTCATCGACCGATATGGCAATCGCCCTTCAGAAAATTGATAAAACTCATCGATCATGCCTGTATAGATCATTCGATCGTAAGACACTTCCTTGGGAAGATTGCGATAGTCGGTATTCAACCGAAGCGTAATCCTTGGGTGGCGGAGCATCTTCTCAAACATCGCTGTATACCCCTCTTCGGGTAGAGCTTGAAAGCTTTCTGTCACAAACCGATTATCCCGATTGGTTCGGGCTGGAATCCTTCCACAAACCGATGCATCCAGATCTCGAGGATCCCTTTTCCACTGTTTGCGAGTGTAGTTCCTGAAAAACATCTCGTAGAACTTCCTGCCAACTTGGGAAAGAACCATCTCCTCCGAGTTTTTTGGATTCGGGAAATCCTCTCGCCACTTGGCTAAAGTAGACTCCATTTCTTCGGTCGTTGATGGCCGCCCCAGATACTGCTCAAACGTGTTAAGGTTGATCGGGAATTGCCAGTATTTCCCGTCCGTCCAAACGAGGACCTGATAACTAACTTGGTGCCACCTCGTAAATCGACTCAAGTAATCCACTACTTTGGTCGAATTCGTTCGAAAGTAGTGCGGTCCATAGGCATGGATCAGAATCCCTGCAGAGTCCACATGATCATATGCATTGCCAGCGATATGAGCCCTGCGATCCACCACTAAGACACTCCTACCCGAATCCTCTGCCAAACGCTCTGCGAGGACACTTCCCGCAAAACCAGCACCTACAACGAGATAATCGTACTTCTCGGCCACAAAGATGATTTATTTTGAGGCTAGGCCCAACCTCTGACCCTCGTATCCTTTGGCCCGAACAGAATCACACCACTTAGGATTATCCAAATACCATCGAACGGTCTTCTCCATACCAACCTCAAACGATACTTCTGCCGACCAGTGTGTCTGTTTCTTAAACTTGGCGGCGTTTGTGGCGTATCGACGGTCATGGCCAGGTCGATCCATCACAGTTTCGATTAAGTCTCGATACGGTTTCTGATTCGATCGTGGGCGGAGTTGATCCAATAAATCACAGATCGCCGTAAGGACGGTGCGATTGTCCTTCTCTGCATCTGCTCCAATCTGATAAGCCTCACCCACACATCCTTTGTTCCGTGCGGCCTCCACAGCCCGTGCCGTATCTTCCACATAAAGCCAGTCACGTACTTGCTTGCCATCTCCATAAATCGGTATTTTTTCACCTGCAACTGCCCGAAGGATGGCGAGTGGGATTAACTTCTCCGGGAACTGATACGGCCCAAAGTTATTGGATGGCCGAAGCACAATCGTGGGGACCCCATAGGTTCGGTAGTAAGCACGACATAAGTGATCGGCAGCCGCTTTTGATGCGGCGTAAGGACTATTGGGCGCAAATGTGGAAGTTTCACAGAAGGGCGGGTCCTTAGGCTCTAAGGAGCCATGCACCTCGTCCGTCGAAAGATGAATAAACCGAAACTCCTCAAATTCCTTGCCCTTTGCCCAACTTAAATACTTTCGGGTCACCTCCAGGAGTGTGAATGTGCCAGCTACATTTGTATGCAAGAACGGGGCGGGCTCATCGATCGACCGATCTACATGCGACTCCGCAGCAAAGTTTACAACTGATTGGGGGCGATATTTCTCAAATACTTCATCCACTTTCTTGCCGTCTGCAATATCGCCAACCACAACTTCACAACGCCCTCCCTTTTCCTCCTGCTCCAAATTGGGTCGGTGCCCCGCATAAGTCAGTTTATCTAAAACGATAATATGTGCGGAAGGAGAGGTCTTTAACAAATGCCGAACGTAGTTTGACCCTATAAAACCGCACCCCCCTGTCACGAGGATCGTCTCTTTGGAAATACCCATGCCTCTTTCTTACCTCCACTACTCCCCGCAGACCAGCCCTCCTACCTTAAGATCAGACTCAGGCTGGATCTGTACACTTGCCACCATACCTACCCCGATAAGTTGATCTCGCACTAGGACACCATAATTTGCGAAAGTGTTGCCTCTGTGGCTTTTGAAAAAGATACCATAACAGCCTGCGCAACCCCTCCAGGGACCTCTGCGCTTGCCTTGATCCGTATTAGCGGCCCGCAATCAATTCCCATCGCGGAAAAGCTTTCAGGCAAGCAACTATCACCACGGGTTCCTCTTCCGACCAGCCTTCACCTTCAAGGAAGCCTTCTAGACGAAGTGGTGGTCTCTATATGGCCCAATCCCAAATCATACACAGGCGAAGATCTGGTCGAATTCTCCTGCCACGGCAACCCCCTCATCGTTCAATCCATTCTCAAAGCGATCTGCACGCTGGGGGCACGCCCCGCAAGGCCTGGAGAATTTACGGAGCGGGCCTTCCTGAATGGAAGAATGGATTTAACAAAAGCGGAAGCCGTTCTCGATGTCCTCCATGCACGCTCCGATCGCGCTCTTCTTGCAGGGCAACGCGCTCTGGCGGGTCAGCTTTCTAATCGCTTGATGGCCGACCGCGAAACACTTCTCCAACTTCTCGCTCGAATTGAGGCCTGGATCGACTTCCCGGATGAAGACATTCAGCCAGAGGTAGGCGAGGGATTCCTATCCGATATCAAAACCCTTTTAAAATCAACAGCCTCTTTACTCTCTACCGCTCCCCTCGGATACCGTCTCAGATCTGGCTATCGTCTCGTACTTGCTGGTCCCCCCAACGCAGGAAAATCCAGCCTCCTCAACGCCCTCTTGGGCATGGATAGAGCCCTTGTAAGCCCTATTCCGGGGACGACGAGAGACACGGTTGAAGAATCAATTATCCTAGCAGGCTTTCCTGTTCGACTCATCGATACCGCGGGTTTACGTGCCTCCAAAGACCCAGTCGAACTTGAGGGAATTGCTCGAACTCGAACTGCGATGCAAAACGCTGACCTGGTTCTCGCCCTCATCGACTCAACGCAACCAGATGACCCTTGTTCAAAAGAGTGGGAACCTATTTCCACAAAAGTCCTCTCGATCCTTACAAAGTCCGATCTCCCATCCAAACAATCCCACCAAGGCATTCTCGTCTCAGCCAAAACAGGCAAAGGCCTAGACACTCTTAAATCCCAAATCACCCTACGCCTCACGGCCGATCTGGGAGCTCCTGGATCCGATGAAATTGCCATCACCAGTCGCCACGAGGATGCTCTTAGGAAAACGACAGAAGCACTTGCCTGTGCCTCCGCTTCACTGATTGCCAAAAGTGCCCCAGAACTTGTCGCATCCGATCTTAGACTTGCCCTTCACTCCCTAGAATCCATTCTTGGCATTGGTACATCAGAAGATGTGCTCGACCGCCTTTTCTCTCAGTTTTGTATAGGCAAATGAATCTTTACTCCTCCCTCGCTCGCCCCCTGCTCTTTCTACTCTCTCCCGAGGTCGCGCACCATCTCACATTAGCCTCACTCAGAATTCCTCTCATCTCGCGACTTCTCGCCCTAGGCAAAAAAGCTCCTTCTGATCCAACCACCCTCATGAATCTCCCCTTTCGGAACCGCCTCGGTATCGCCGCAGGTCTGGATAAAAATGCTGAAGCCCCTCTTGCCTGGCGAAATCTTGGATTTGGCTTTGCTGAACTCGGGACAATCACTTTCCACCCACAACCCGGAAACCCCAAACCCCGTGTCTTCCGTTACCCCCATCAACAGGCACTTATCAATCGTCTTGGCTTTCCTAATTTGGGGGCCGATGCCATCTCAACTCGTCTACGCAAACTCCGCGGAAAACACTCCCTCCACGATTTTCCGATCGGCATCAATTTAGGGAAATCAAAAGTTACCCCGCTAGACCAGGCTCCTCTCGACTACCTCGCCTCCCTCAAACTCCTTCAGCATCTTGGAGATTTTTTTGTCATCAACATCAGCTCCCCCAACACGCCCGGTCTGCGCGACTTGGCCCAGCCGAACGATCTTCGGAAGCTCCTCTCCACTCTTCAGGAGTTCAACCACTCCTGCCCTCAAAAAAAGCCACTTCTTTTAAAAATATCCCCGGATCTTGAAATCTCATCTCTCCCCGAACTCGTAAACATTACAAAAGAATTCGAACTCGCTGGAATTGTGGCTACCAACACCACCATTCACCGCGAACCAGACGAGCCCAATGAGACCGGCGGGCTAAGCGGTCGCCCCTTAACCGCACGCGCCATGACCTTTACGCGTGCTCTTCGGCCGCTTCTAGACAAAGAGCAAATTCTTGTCGGAGTAGGTGGAGTCATGAATTCAGCCAACTACCAGTCCCGTCGAGCCGCAGGAGCCGACCTTGTCCAAATCTACACCGGCATGGTGTACCTTGGGCCCCACGCCGCATGGGAAATTCTTAAAACTTCCTAAGTGCTGCTTTTTGAGTTTTCAGCCGACTCCAGATCCTTCTCCAAAAGCCAAAGCAGGTCCGACAAACGATTTAAATACCTTGGGATGATCGTCCGAACATTTCCCTCCTTTTTCTCCAACCGCCAGACCCCCCGCTCAGCCCTTCGGCAAACCGCCCGTGCCAAATCCAGGGCCGCCCCTGCTAAATTACCCCCAGGAGTCGACCACCCCTTGGCTGGGGGAGCATCCTTTTCCAATCGCTCAATCTCCTTATCCAGTAAGGCCAAATCCTCGTCCTTGATTCGGGCGTACCCATCCGCCTCATACCGCGGTAGATCTTCAGTTGCCACCGCCAACTCCCCCATCAGCCCCACCAAAGCCTTCTGAATCTTTTCCAATAAACTCTTCATAGAACTCTGGATTTGAGCCCTCGCCAGCCCCAAACACGCATTTAACTCATCCACTTCCCCATAAGCCTCAACACGAGGGCTGTCTTTTGACACACGTCTCCCATACATTAGTGCCGTGGTACCCCCATCCCCAGTGCGAGTCGCAATTGACATTCCCTATCCATACCCGATGAAATTACTCTTCCAAGCTGAACTATGAACCGCCAACGCCTTGTATCCCTCTCCATTCTAGCCGCCACCGTTGCCCTCATTGCCCGTCAGTCGGGCTTTCTTCACCTCGACCTCTATCTGTTCGGTTTCGATATTCGAACCCCCATGATCCTTCTAGCCTTTCTCCTCAGCGGATTTCTTGCGGGCGCACTCCTTAAATCATCCTAGCCGTGCCTCGCCTCGCCCGTCTCCTCGTTGGAAATACCGACCGCGTTCCCGATCTGACCTATGCCACCGGACTGTTTGTACCGGACGATTTTGCATGGTTCCAGACCGCCTCTGGAAAAACATTTGTCCTTTTAGGTCCATTAGAAATCGACCGGGCCCGTCGGACCGGAAGAGCTGATCAGTTCCTTGACCTATCTGAGGAGGAAAAACGAATGGGGCCGGGCAAGCACCCTTTTCCCAAAACTCTCGCCAACGTCCTGCGACGGCATGGAATACGTTCCGCCGAAATCCCCTGCACTTTTCCGATCGGCCTTGCCCACAGCCTGACCCAAGCAGGACTCAAACTACAATCCGTACCCGAGCCTTTTTTTCCAAAACGCCTGACAAAATCCTCCTTGGAAGTCCGTCATATCACCCAAGCGATTCGCGCAGCTGAAGCCGGTCTAGCCCGAGCCGTCCAAATCCTTAAAATCACCAAGATTCGCCGAGATCATACCCTTATCTGGTCTGGCTCTGTCCTGACATCGGAACGTCTCCGCACCGAAATGGAAATCGCCTGTCTTCGCCACGGAGCCTTGGCACGTGACACCATCGTCGCTTGTGGATCCCAAGCCTGCGACCCGCACGAGCGTGGACGAGGCCCCCTTTATGCCCATCAATCCATCATTCTGGATATATTTCCACGCAACTCCTCAACCGGCTACTTTGGGGATATCACCCGAACCGTCGTGAAAGGACAAGCCTCAGAGGCCCTTCGTCATCTTCGAGCTACCGTGAATAAGGGGCAACAGAGGGTACTTTCTCAGACCCGCGTTTCTGCCAACGGCCAGAAAATCCAAGATGAACTTCGAAACTGGTTTCGTGACCAAGGGTACCCCACAGAAATAAAAAAAGGCCGCTGGAGCGGATTCTTTCACGGTGTCGGGCATGGGCTTGGACTAGAAATCCACGAAGCACCTCGCTTTGCAATTTCACGCCTCCCCCTCAACTCAGTTCTAACAGTCGAACCTGGCCTTTATGTTCCAGGAGTTGGCGGGGTTCGGATCGAGGATGTGATCGTGATCCAACGCCAAGGATTAAAACAGCTCACTCGCTTTCCAGACCTTTGGGAAATCCGATGAAGTTTTCCCACACTCTTATTTTCACAACCTTCCTCACTTGTTCCCTAATCGAGGCCGCACTCCCCGTTCCTCCCCCTAAACCACCTACCCTAGAGCAGGTTCAGGCCGATCTTCTGGCAAAAGCCGCCCTCCTGGTGGATCCCCTCACAGGGGACGTTCTCTACGCTCGAAATATCGATGCCCCCTACCCACCGGCGAGCACGGTCAAACTCATGACCGCCGTTGTGGCTTACGAGAAAAACAGAGCCCAAGGAATGATCACAATCGCGCCTGAAGATACCCGAGTAGAACCCAGCACTGTACCCCTTCGTGCTGGAGAAACCTTGCCGATTAGCGAACTGTACCGCTCCATCATTATTGGCTCAGACAATGATAGCGCTATGGCCATCGCCCGTGCTTCATCTGGCTCGGTCAATCAGTTCGTGGCAGATATGAATGCAGAAGCCGCAAAGCTGGGCATGACGGATTCCCGTTTTGGCAATCCACACGGCCTCCCCGGAACCTCTCAGCGCACCACGGCAAGAGATCTCATGAAACTATTTAACTACTTTCTTTCAATTCCTAGTTTTCGTCAAATGGCTCAAACTCAGGTCTACAACCTACGCACTGCGATCGGTGTCCAACGAATGCGCAACCATAACAAACTTTTAGGTTCCTACCCAGGAATGGGACCCGCAAAAACCGGATGGACCTACGAAGCTCGCCATACCTTTGCTGCTTCCGCAACAAGGGACGGACGTGAACTGCGCCTCACCCTGCTCAAAAGCGCGAATAAATGGCAGGATACACGCCTTCTTTTTGATTACGGTTTTGCGAATCTCTCCCCAGCACCACAACCAAAGCCCAGTTCCACACTCTCGGCTCAGGCCGCGAACTCAGAACCCTCCACTCCGACTCAAGCAACTGAGGAGATACTGATTCAGTCCGAACCCCTCATCTACTCCGTACGAAGGGGTGACTCATTAACCACCATTGCGAAACGGTACGGAATCGGTGTGGAGGATATTCTTCTGTTTAATCCGATGGACGATCCCGATCTATTGGTGCCAGGTCAAACCCTACGCATTCCTCAAAAACCCAAGGCCCGTTAACCACTCGCAGGCCGTCTCCTCCATCCCCAAAGCCCTAAACCAACAATCCCAAGGCCGACTGAAAACCACTGGCCTCGACTCAAACCCGCCCAAAGGGGATCTCCAGTGTCGGGCTCGCGAAAAAACTCCAATCCAATTCGCACGATCCCATAAATCAGAAAGAAAGCTGCAATGACCTGACCTGTGGGTTTTAGTCCTCTGCTTCGTATCCAACCCATTGCCAGCCCCAAAAAAAGTCCTTCGCCTAGGGCCTCATAGATTTGGGATGGATGCCTGGGCTCCGCCCCCGCCTCTCTGAAAATAACAGCCCACGGAACGTTCGTTACCCTTCCCCACAACTCTCCGTTGATAAAATTGGCGATACGTCCCAAGAAGATTCCGACAGGGGCAATCACAGCCGCGTTATCGGCCACAGCCCAACCATCCACCCGATTTTTCCGCGCCCACAAGAGAAATCCTATAAGAGCTCCCAAGATACCGCCATGACTGGCCATTCCACGAATACCCCCATTCCAAAAAGCGATGATACTAATTGGATTTCGAGTCGTTTCGGCCCAGTCATAAAGCAGGCAGTAGCCCAGCCGCCCCCCTAACAAAACCCCAAGAACAGTATAAAAAAGTAGTTCCGATATCTGCTCATCGCTCAGATTCGACCATCCCAGCTTCCGGAACCAACGAAGCCCATAAAACCACGACAGAAAGCCCACCACGTAGGCCATCCCATAGTATCGGATACCCCAACCACTCCCCAACTGAATCAGGAACGGGCTTAAGTCATGCGTGTAGTATCCAAACACCCTCTGAAGGTAGAGGGTCCCCGCCAACTCCGCCTAGCCCAAACCCTCTGCACCCTAATACCCCTGACGCCTTAATCCCTTCACCCCTTGATCCCTTGCCTGTAAACACAAAGGGCGACCCCTTTCAGGATCGCCCTTTGCTCAGACCTTTTCGGTCGGAAACTTATTTAAGGTTGTCGAAATCGCCGAGATCACGCTCGAACGTAAAACGAGCTGGGGTCTTGACCAAAGTGTCCCAGGATTCGTCCACGCATTCGGCCATAGCTGTGAAAGGAGAAGACACCACGAAAGCGGTGAAACCCACTGCACAACCAGCCAAACTCACCGGACGCACGACCAAAAGATCGGGAATCGCGATGAAAGCCTGCTCGACCGAACAGTCATCATTACTACCTTTGGAGCCAGAATCAGCCATGGCTAAAGGGGAAGCCAAGGCGATTACAGTTAAGATCGCTACACGGAGGGTGTTATTCATAATTTTTGTATAAATACTTTAATACCCTCTGTCAAACCCATTTACCTTCGACTCGCCCTAAGGACTTGCAATCTCGTAAATTTATTTAATGTATAAAGCTTTCTTTTTCAGGTATTTGCGATTCGATGATGAATAACTTCATCTAAGTCGAGTTTAGCGAGCCGGCTGTCGGATTTGAACCGACGACCAGCGGTTTACAAAACCGCTGCTCTACCACTGAGCTAAGCCGGCAATACCTCTATCTTCGTTCAGAAGGCTTCCCCTGCAAGCCCGCTCTCCGACCGAATAAACTAAACGTTGTAGGTGGAAGAGGCGGTTGTGCCGCCATGTCCAGTCCAGTTGGTGTGAAAAAACTCACCCCGGGGCTTATCCACCCTCTCATAGGTATGCGCGCCAAAATAGTCCCGCTGGGCCTGAAGAAGGTTGGCAGGCAAAACCGCGTTCCGGTAGCTGTCAAAAAACGCCAAGGCCGTGCTGAACGCAGGGACAGGAATCCCACGCTTCGCGGCTGCTGCAACTACGTTCCTCCAACCCTTCTGCGACTTCTTCACCTCGCCACGGAAATAGTCGTCCAGGAGAAGATTGTTCAATTTCGGGTTCTTGTCGTACGCCTCTTTGATCTTTCCAAGGAAACGAGAGCGGATGATACAGCCCCCGCGCCACATCAGGGCGATGCCACCATAGTTCAGGTTCCACTTGTACTCCTTCGCCGCTGCCCGCATGAGCATGTACCCTTGGGCATAGCTCACGATCTTGGAGGCGTACAAGGCATCCCGAATATCTGCGATAAAGGCCTTTTTCTTTTCCGGATCCTTCGCCACTAGCAGGAGAGGTTTTGGACCCTTCAACTTCCGCGCCGCCGCGACCCGCTCATCCTTCAACGCCGAAACGCAACGCGCGTAAACCGCCTCTGCCATCAGAGTGATCGGAATGCCGAGATCCTGCGAATTGATTACGGTCCACTTTCCCGTCCCCTTCTGGCCGGCGGTATCGAGGATCTTGTCCACCAGCGGAGATCCATCGGTATCTTTCTTGGCCAAAATATCTCGGGAAATTTCGATCAAGTAACTGTCCAACTCCCCTTTATTCCATTCAGCAAAGACCTGATGCATCTCATCGGCACTCATCCCAAGGCCATTCTTCATCAGGTTATACGCCTCACAGATCAGCTGCATGTCCCCGTATTCGATGCCGTTGTGAACCATCTTCACGTAGTGACCCGCCCCCTGCTCCCCTACCCAATCACAACAAGGAGTCCCTCCGTCAACTTTGGCGGAGATATCCTGGAAAATCTTTTTTACGAACGGCCAGGCGGCTGGCGACCCCCCGGGCATGATGCTGGGACCACGCCGTGCTCCTTCTTCACCTCCCGAGACTCCTGTTCCAATATAGAGAAGACCTTTCGCCTCGACCTCTTTTTGACGGCGGTTGGTGTCGTCGAAAAGCGAGTTTCCACCATCGATAATAATATCCCCCTTCTCCATCACGGGCAGAAGCTCTTGAATGAAATCGTCCACAGGCTTCCCCGCCTTCACCAAAAGCATCACACGGCGTGGTTTCTTGAGCTTCGAAACCATCTCAGCAATCGAGTGGGCCCCCTGAACCTTGGTTCCTTTGGCTTCCTTAGCCAAAAAGTCGTCCACCTTGGAAACTGTGCGATTGAAAGCCACAATCGTGTACCCGTGGTCGTTCATATTGAGGATGAGGTTCTGCCCCATCACAGCCAGCCCGATCAGGGCCAGATCGCCTTGCGGTTCATTTGCCATAAATTAACGCTGAATCCGGGCGGAGCCGCCTTGAGCAAAAGCTTTAACCTGATCCACAGTTGCCATCGTGGTATCCCCTGGGAACGTGGTCAACAGTGCCCCGTGTGCCCAACCTAACTTGACGGCTTCTGCCGCATCAGCACCCGATAGCAGGCCATAGAAGAATCCTCCTGCAAATCCGTCTCCGCCACCGACCCGATCAATCACCTGCAGCTCACAGGTCGGAGCTTGATGCGTTTCCCCATTCACCCAAGCCACGGCACTCCAACTGTGATGATTTGTGCTGTGGACTTCCCTCAAGGTTGTGGCCACCACTTGAACGTGAGGGTGCTTTTTTGTGACATTTTTCATCATGCTGAGGAAGGCGGAAGGATCCAATTTCGACTTCGAATGCACATCGGGGCCGGGAATTCCAAGCCCCATCTGCAGATCTTCCTCATTCCCGACCAGCACATCGACGTTCTTCACGATCTTATCAAGAATTGCGACGGCACGGTCGTGTCCACCTTGGATGTTCCAAAGTTTCGCACGGTAGTTGAGATCGAAGGACGTAGTCGCACCCGCGGCTTTGGCCGCCTGCATTGCCTCAATGATGAGTTCCGGAGTGGTCTGTGAAAGAGCAGAGAAGATTCCCCCACTATGAAACCAACGCACCCCCTCCCCAAAGATTTTCTTCCAATCGAAATCACCCGGCTTCAGCAATGCCGCCGCTTCGTTGCACCGATTGTAAAATACCACAGGCGCACGCACCCCATGCCCCTGATCGCTATATACGGCTGCCATATTCGGCCCGTTCACCCCATCATGTTTAAACTTTTTGTAAAAAGGTCGCACCCCCATCGCGCGGACTCGCTCTGCAATCAGATCCCCAATCGGATATTCCACCATCGCAGAGGCAATACCCGTCCGCATTCCAAAACAGTCAGCCAAATTGGCCGCCACATTAAATTCTCCCCCGCTTACGTGAATCTTACACTCCGTCGCCTTACGAAAAGGTATGATTCCAGGATCTAAACGGTGGATCAAAGCTCCGAGGGAAAGAAAATCTAGTGCGCCGTCCGACTTAATTTTCATTTTTGAGCTCATGATTGGATTCGAACCTAGTTGAGGAAATCTTTTTTGTTAAGAAAAATGTTCATTCTCAAGGCGATACAAATTCTCACCAGCCTTTGGTACGAACAAAATCCCCTCCTCTTCCCGATTGGCAAAATCCTCTTTCCGGATCGTTTTGGGATCCCGATAGCCCAGATTAATCTCCCGACAAACGTCCTCTGGAATTCCCGTGGCCAAAATCACACGTGCCCGTGGCTTCTCCACTCCGTTTTCATAAGTTCCGCCCCCATACACATGGGTGGAGTGAGCCAAAACCCCCCAAGATTCATCCTTAAACTTGTCCCACTGTTTGAGAAAGTAGTCCCTACAGTGGTATCCCAAGCGGCGGATCAACTTGCCGTGCGTAATCGACACCTCCGTCAGATGCGGTGCGTAAATAATCAATTCACCACCATCCGCCAGCACCGGCTCAAGTTTGTACATGCACTTCCCCGCCACCCAAAGTTCGTCATACATCTCAGGAGCACAGGAGAGGATCTGGCGGAACGGCTTCTTCTTTCGAATGATGTGGAGCTTTTCCGAGAGATCAGCTGCCTTTTCCCACGCCGACTCGGGTGGTCCGACAAAAAGACCCGCCAACGACGCATCCGGTCGAACGACCATCGAGGCACACCATTTCCGGGTCTTAACCAGAGCTGCCGCCCGATCAACCACCTTACGAACCGGCGTCCACTTCTTCCCTATGATTCCCGGATTCGTCACCACCGCTCCTAACCAATGAAAGAAGTTCAAAACCTCGGGCCCGCTGATCCCAGGAAAGAGATACTTGTTGCCACCAGAAAAGCCAACGACCTCATGCGGAAACGTGGGTCCGAGGATCAAGAGTTCGTCGTACTCCAACGCCGCGCGGTTGATCCGAACCCTCACCTCCATCTCGAAAAGACCTCCAGTCAGATCCCGGATTTCGCCGGAATTTATCTTCCCAATTTCCACCAGGGTTTGGTCATCATCCCACGCGTGGTTCAGAAGTCGGACCTTGGGATACGACTTCTCCTTTTCGGCCAGCGTCAGATCCAACCGATGGCAAATCGCCTCCTGACTCATCGGCGGATGGGTTCCTAGTGCCACCATCACATCAATCTGCTTTGCGACTGAGCCTAACCATGCATGCACCTCCTTAAACATCTGTCCGACTGGAGCCGTCCGGGTATGATCAGGAACGATCAACAGGACTTTACGATTTTTGAATTCGGCTTGGGGTAATCCTGCCTGGAGGATCTGTTTCACCTCCCCGGAAGAGAGTGATTGATCGGCCATCAGATTGTCTGAGAAAGGAAGCCACCATCTACACGCAGGTCGATGCCTGTAACAAATCCGCTGGCCTTCGGACTGGCCAGAAAAACCGCCGCCCCAATCAGTTCATTGGGCTCACCAAAACGACCCATCGGGGTATGCCCCATGATCGATTTGGCTCGATCCGTCGGAGTACCGTCCTCCTGGAAAAGAAGCTTCCGATTTTGATCAGCCGGAAAGAAACCTGGAGTGATGGTATTGACCCGGATTCCGTGCGGAGCCCACTCCCGAGCCAGAAACTGAGTCAAACTGATCACCGCTGCTTTGGCTGCGGAATACGCCACCACTTTGGATAAAGGAATATGAGCCGATACGCTGGCAATATTGATGATGCTTCCCTTTTTCCGTTTCAACATGCCCGCACCAAAGATTTGGCAGGGTAAAAGCGCCCCACCCACAAGATTCAGATCAAAATTTTCCTTCCAAGCTGATAAAGCGAGTTTTGTAACCGGGTTCTCTGGAGTAACCACTGCCGCTGGCTGATTTCCTCCGGCGGCATTCACCAAAATGGTGGTCGGCCCGAGTTCTTTTTCCACTTTCTGCTCGGCCTGCTCGAGAGCTTTTGGATCCAAGGCATCGACAGCCAAGAAAATGGCCTGCCCGTGCTTCGAAAGTTCCTTGGCCTTGGCCTCACCTCTCTCCTTGTTTCTGCCTAAAATAGCAATCTTAGCACCGGCTTCGGCCAATCCTTCTGCCATCGCCCCGCCGAGGCCTCCGGTCCCCCCAATGATGACCGCCACCTCTCCTTTTAAGTCAAAACGATTAGCCAATGACATGACTTTATTCTAATCGAAAATCCAACAAACGCACGGCGATTTCCGAGCGTTTCTTAAGCCTTCCCCGGCTCCATTCCAAAATACGCTTCGGCATTCCGGTAGCAGATATCCCGGACCATCCCCTCAAGAAGTTTCATGTCCTTCGGGAGTGCCCCATTCTCGACCTCTTCTCCCAAAATCTGGCAAAGCAACCTCCGGAAATACTCATGCCGGGGATAAGAAAGGAAACTCCGTGAGTCAGTTAGCATCCCGACAAAGTTGGCCAGCAGGCCAAGACTCGAAAGCGCGTTGATCTGCCACTTCATGCCTTCGAGTTGATCTAAAAACCACCAACCGCTTCCGAACTGAATCTTTCCTCTAGCCCCTTCTCCCTGAAAACTCCCACAAAGGGTGGCCACCGCATAGTTGTCGGCCGGGTTGAGATTATAGAGAACCATCTTCGGAAGGCTTCCCCGACCGGCTAACTCGTCCATATACCCCGCCAAACGATCGATCTGGGGCCAATCGCCGATCGAATCAAAGCCGGTATCCGGCCCCAAATCGCGGAACCCCTTCGAATTGCCATTGCGAAGGGCACCAAAATGGATCTGTTTCGTCCATCCCCTTCTCGAATCCAATTCACCAAAATAGACCATCAGAAAACCCTTATAGGCCTCCGCCTCGTTTAAAGTGGGACTCTCTCCTTTGCGTGCAGCCATATAGATCCGTGTCGCCTGCTCACGGGTACCGCCTCGGCCAAACGCCTGATTCATTCCATGATCAGAAATCCGGCTTCCCAACTGATGGAAAAACTCATGCCTTTGATCCAAAGCCTTTAAAAATCCATGGAAAGAGGAGCAGTCGACCCCCGAAATTTTCTCCAAACGCTGAACCCAGGTTGAAAAAATCGCAGATTGATCGACCAGCAAAGCCTTGTCCGGACGGAAGGTCGGATAAACCCGGGTTCCGATCCCACTCTTTTGGATTTTCTGATGATCCGCCAGATCGTCACAAGGATCATCCGTCGTGCCGACGACCCTGACTCGGAACTGTTTGAGGATCTTTTGAGCCGAAAGGCTCTTCAGCTTGTCATTGGCTTTGGCCCAGATTTTCGGTGCGGTATCCTCGTTTAGGATCTCCTTAATACCGAAAACGCGGTCGAGCTCAAGATGGGTCCAATGCCAAAGAGGATTCCTTAGTAGGCGAGGCATCGTGCGGGCAAAGGCGAGGAACTTCTCATAAGGCTTGGCACTTCCCGTAATATGGCTTTCGGGCACCCCATTGGCCCGCATTGCCCTCCACTTGTAGTGATCACCACCCAACCAAATGTCGGACAAATCTGCCCACTTTTTATCCTCTGCGATCTCCTTGGGAGAAAGGTGACAGTGATAATCGTAAATCGGCTCTTCCGATGCGACGTCGTAAAGCCGACGAGCCGTTTTTGTCGGAAGGAGAAAGCCGTCCTGGGTAACAGGGTTTTTTACCGGAATGCTTTTGGTCTTTTTAAACGGCTTCCTCATTCCGAGAACCTAGCGGATCACCCTGTTCTAAAGGAAGGGAATTGAATAACCGCCTCCAAGACGTACTCAACTTGCCCAGGAGATAAAATTACAGAGAAAGACTACTCTTCGGTCTTGTTAGCAGGTGCCGGAGCGTTTGTTGCGCTGATCTCTTTCAGGGCGATGAGAGACGCAGTTGCGACATTTTCGGTCTTGGGAGTTACTGTGACAACAGAACCCTTTTTCAGGTCTGAAAAAAGTTTTGCCTCGTTGTTTAAGGTAATTTTTGTTTCGGAATCGATTAGGAAAGTTGTCGAAGCTTCAGCACCCTTTGCTTTGACCGTAATCTTTTTATCGGAAATGTAGCCAAGCTTCCCAGTAATAGTTTCGGAACTGGTATTCGTTACAGAGGGCTTCTTGACCTTAGCAGGGGCGGCGGCTTCTTGAGCGACCCCAAGAAATGCACCGAGAACTGTGAGAAGGGTTATGAGAGTTAGTTTTTTCATGGAAGTTGCCTTTCTTAGTGAAATCAATATTCCAGATTGTCTTACTAAAACAATCCCTTTTTAGGATTTCTTAATTTGGACAGGCTCAAGGCTCGGATTTAGAAGTTGAAGAAGTACCAAAGAAAACAGATAAGCCCCGGCACAAAAGGTAAAAAGTATCCCATACCCTGCCGCTACGTTTCCAGATGCTTTATAGGAATCGAGTAACATGCCGGTGACGATGGGAAAGAGCATACCCCCCGATGCACCAGCCATTCCACCAATTCCAATCACCGAGGCCACCGCTTGCTTGGGAAAGGAGTCGGAAACAGTGGTGAACAGGTTGGCCGAAAAGGCCTGATGAGCTGCCCCCGCTAAACCAATCAAGAGAACCGCGCCCCAATCCGACGCGCCCGTCACAGCTAAAATGGGTACAACGCAAAGTGCAAAGAGCAACATCCCACCCTTTCGTGCGCGATTGATTGACCATCCGTGCTTAGCCAAATGCCCCGTAACCCACCCACCCGCAATACTGAGAACGGTGACGATCGAATAAATGGTAACGAGAAGAACCCAGCTCTTTTTGATATCTAATCCCCGGGTCTGCTTAAAGAAATCGGGCAACCAGATGAGAAAGAACCACCAAACCGGATCTGTAATCAGCTTGGGCAAAATAAAACCCCACGTTTGCCGATATCCCAGCAGCTGCCCCCACGGAATCTTCTGTGCCTTCACCTCTTCTCGATCGGATTGGATCCAAGCCAGTTCTTCCTTGGACAGGGCCGGCTTTTTGTCCGGAGTCTCAAACCATGGCATCCAAAGAAAAAGCCAAAGAAAACCAACCGCTCCGGCCGCCAAAAAAGCAGATTGCCAACCAAACTTAAAGGCCAGCCATGGAACAATGGCAGGAGCCAGAATAGCCCCGACATTGGCCCCTGAGTTAAATAGACTTGTTGCAAGCGCCCGCTCCTTTTTCGGAAACCAGATAGCAGTGGCCTTGATGGCCGCGGGAAAGTTCCCCCCTTCCCCAAGACCGAGGGCCACCCTCGCCCAAAGAAAACCCCCAACACTCCCCACCAAAGCGTGCCCCATTGCGGCCAAGCTCCACGCAGCAATCGAAATGGCGTAGCCGATTTTGGTCCCGTACTTATCGATCAACCAACCAAAGATCAGCAAACTCACCCCATAGGCTCCCTGAAAAGCGGAGTTCACCATACCGAACTCCGCATTGGTCCAGTGAAGTTGGTCGTCGAGGATCGGCTTGAGTAGAGAAAGAATCTGCCGGTCGATATAGTTGATTGTGGTGGCAAAAAACAGAAGGCCGCATACAGCCCAGCGGTGTCCGATAAGTTTTGCGATCCAATTCATTGATTCGCTTTCGTTCCCCAGACTTTCTCGATCGCGGGTTTCAGAAGGGTGGTCATCTGATGATACCCCTCCACGTTCAGATGAAGACCATCTGAAACATAAAGCTCCACTCTCGATTCCCCTGTCGGGCCTTGAAGAGCTGGGTTTACATCAACATAAAAAACTCCCTCTTTTTTTCGGGCAATCTCTTCATAACCACGATTTACCGCATCCACCGCATCGATCTGGGCATCCCGATGTTTTTGTGGGCACCGATGAATTGAGACCAGTAAAACCTGGGTTGAAGAATCGTACTTCATAACCTTGTCCAACCACTCCTCGGTCCTTTGAAGAATACCTTGAGATTCCCTCTTGCCCTTGACGTCGTTGCTACCGCAGTACCAGACGATCAGCTTGGGATGGCATGGCGACACCACTTGATCAAAGAACATCAGCTGATGGGAGGTTTGGGATCCACCAAAAGCACGATTCGTAACAGGTAGGGGCGCGAGATCTTGGACCGCATTTGTCCATCTCTTGAATGTGCTACTTCCAACGAGAAGAACACCCCCGGGAGATGGGACAGGCTGCAAAGCAAACTTAGCCACTTCACCAGTATATTTATTCGTCCCAACTACCGACCCTGCGTCCGGGGCGGCCCAACTACAAAAAGCAATACAAAGGAAAATAGAAAGAGACAATTTGAATACACACTTCATCCAGCGGGTATCGTATTTCAAATCCTAGCCTCACGGCATCCCAAATTTACCTTTGATCCCGCCCTCCAAGAGGTAGAAAACCTTTATGTCTTCCACCACATTTGCTTTTGCTTTTGCCTATCTCGTCCTAGGGATCGCTGGATTTGTTCTTACGGGCTCGACCCATAAAACCGCACTCATCCCCTGCATTTTTGGAATTCTCTTTCTCGTTTTTGGTCTTTTGGCGAGAAAAGACAACCTTCGTAAGCACGTGATGCATGCCGCCGTGCTCATCGCCCTTCTTGCATTTCTTGGCACGGCTCGATCCCTCCCCCACCTACCAGAACTATTTAACGGCACCGCCGAAAAACCTGCTTCTATCATCACCCAATCGCTCAACGCGGGCCTGTCCCTGCTTTACATCATTCTGGCAGTTCGCTCTTTTATCCAAGCTCGCCGCGCCCGCTCCTCTTAATTCCCTCCACCATTTTGCGGATCTGCTGGGCAAAGCCCAAATCCTCTTTCACAAACCCAGGTCGATTCCAAGGCGTCAGTCCCAAGAGATCATAGGTAACCCGAATTTGCCCTGTTGTACCCTTACCCGCTCCGATCCCAATCGTCGGAATGTTCAACGCTGCCGTCACCTCCGACCCTGCCTCGGGAGTCAAGAGCTCTAAAACAATTGCACACGCCCCCGCCTTCTCCATAGCTCGGGCGTCTGCCTTCATTCGATCCACCTCCTCAACCGTTTTCCCCTTCCTCTTATACCCACCCTCCTCACGCACCTTTTGGGGCAACATCCCTAAATGTCCAATCCACGGTATCCCAGCTTTCTGTAAGGCCTCCCACTGGGGTTGACTCTCCTTTCCCCCTTCCGGCTTCACCGCATCTGCACCTGCCTCCAAAAGGATTTTCGAACTCTTCACGCAATCCTTTGCTGTATCATAAGTTCCAATCGGTAAGTCAGCCGAAATCATCGCCCTCGTCCTACCCCGCGCAACCGCCTGTGTTGCCCGAACCATATCTGCCATCGTCACCCCCGTCGTATCTGCCATTCCTAATACCACCATCCCCAAGCTGTCCCCTACATGAATCAGATCCACCCCTGCCTCGTCTAAAATCCGTGCCAAAGGATAATCATACGCCGTAAGTGCCAAAAGTGTTTGCCCCTTCGGCCAACTCCGCAACTGTTCTGGCGTCACCCGATTCGCCGACATAACACCTCCCCCTGCTTGCGTAGCCAGCAAGCCGTCTCCCAAACCGTTCCGGGCAAACCCGCAATTCTAAGACCCGGACACAGTTCCGCTAAAGGCTCCATCACAAAACGTCGCGCTCCCATTCGAGGATGAGGAATCTCCAATCTTGGATTCTGAATCCAATTCCGCCCCGCATAAAGTAGATCCAAATCCAAAACCCGCGGCTCATTCTTTCCGCGAACAGTTTTCCTTCCACAAGACCTCTCATACTCCTGCATCCACTGTAAAAGATTTTCTAAACTTCCTGACCAGTTGATCTCTCCAACCTGATTGCGAAACCGAGGCGTTCCTAGAGCGCAATCCACAGGAGAAGTTTCATATTCCGATGAGAACCGTGCCCCAACATCCAAACCACGCAGCCAGCGCCTGGCCAGAGCCAACTGCTTTGCTCGATCCCCAACATTCGAACCCAGCCCTATCCCAATCCGCATCAGCTCAACCCAAGCACATCCACCATTTGATAAGTACGAGCTGGCTTTCCCACCAACCACTTCGCCGCCCGCAACGCACCTTGGGCAAACACGTCCCGCGAGCTTGCCCGATGCACGAGTTCAATTCTTTCGCCCTCTCCTGCCAACAAAACGGTATGATCCCCCACCACATCACCGCCTCGCACCGCGTGCACCCCGATCTCACTGCCCGTGCGCTCTCCTGGCTCACCAGAACGACCATGCTTCGTAACCTGATCCACCTTGGCTCCCCGTGCTTGAGCGATAATTTCCAAGAGACGCTTGGCCGTTCCACTCGGGGCGTCCTTCTTAAGGCGATGATGAATCTCAATCACTTCAGGATCGTACCCCTCAGGCAAAGCTTTGGCCGCCTGCTCGGTCAGATAAAAAAGCAGGTTCACCCCAACAGAAAAGTTTGGCGAGTGGATCAAGGGCACCTTTTTTGAAGCAGCCTGAATTAACTTCAGATCCGTATCAGTCTGACCCGTCGTTCCACATACATAAGCCACCTTGGCGGCACATACCTTCTCAAGAACCGCTTCCGTCGCCGATCGATGACTGAAATCCACAACTACATCCGCCTTCTCAAACAACCCACCCAAATCATCCCCCTTGTCCACCTCCCCCACGATGTGAAAACCCTTGTCCTTCCGGGCTAAGGCCAAAATGGCCTGCCCCATCCTGCCCTTCGCACCAACCATGAGTAACTGGGTCGCCATAACTACTCCACCCTACGACAATCCTACCTCTTTTAAAGTAGCGAAAAGCTTCCGCCGACTCCCCTCGGTGATCGGCACCAAAGGCAACCGCAACTCCTCCGCAAGCCAACCCTTGGCTGCCATCGCCGCCTTCACAGGCGCTGGATTGCTCTCAATAAATAGATCCCGAAAAATTCCCGAATATTTTTGGTGCAGCTCCTCGGCCTTTTCCCAGTCCTTTCTCTGCGCCGCATTCACCAAAGCCCTAACCTCCGCAGGAATTAGATTCGAGGCGACACTCACTACACCCACCGCTCCTCGCTTCATGAATTCAACCGTCATGCTGTCATCTCCGCTGACAATTTCAAAAGTCGATGGCACCACCTTCTTAATTTCGTCCACTCGCTGAGCCCTCCCTCCCGACTCCTTGATCGAAACAATCGTCGGACAAGCCTCCGCTAATCTTCCAATCGTCTCCACGGTAATCTCAACCGCACAACGCCCAGGCACGCTGTACAACATAATCGGAAGATCCACCTCCTTCGCAATCGCACGAAAGTGCTGAAACATTCCCTCAGGACTTGGCTTGTTGTAGTAAGGCGCAACAAGGAGAAGGGCATCCGCCCGAGCCCTTTGGGCTCCCGTGGAAAGTTCAATCGCCTCCGCGGTGCTGTTCGATCCCGTACCTGCCACCACCTTCATCCGCTTTTTCGCGAACTGCACGGCCAACTCAATTACCCGAACATGCTCCTGCATGTTTAAAGTGGGAGATTCACCCGTCGTTCCGACAGGAATAATTCCCTCAATCCCAGCCGCGGCTTGCCGATCAATCAGAGCCTCAAATGCTTTCACATCTACCTGTCCGTTTCGAAACGGGGTCACCAGCGCGGTATAAGTTCCATTAAACATACAGCAATCCCGTATACACGACTCGGGCGGGTCCTTGCAGGGTTACTTTTCTGGCACGTCCCGCCTCTAACTCAAAATCCACAGTTAAAAGATCCCCTCCTCGGGTCCTTACACGTATCGGGGGCCTGATTCCACGGCGCAGACTCGAAAGAATCGACGAAGCCACAACTCCTGTCCCACAAGCCAATGTCTCCCCCTCCACCCCTCTCTCATACGTCCTTACTTCGATCCTCCCACCTTTTCCAATTTGTACAAAATTCACATTCGTTCCACCTGGGGCAAAAGCCGAGTGAGTACGAATCGCACGTCCACTTCTTAAAACATCCACCGACGACAACGACCGCACAAACTCCACCGCATGGGGTACCCCAGTGTTGATGCTGTCCAACGTCACCTTTCGACCCGCCGCAACAATCTTTCTCCCCAATCTCGGTAAGCCAGGCTCCGTCATCGAGACACGCACATCTTTTCCACAAATCTCGAGCACGACCAAACCCGCGCGTGTCTCCACACGCAGACTCTTCCCTGTGCGGGCTGTAACGGCACGCGCCAACAAAGCAAAGCAACGTGCTCCATTTCCACACATCTCGGCCTCACCCCCGTCCAAATTGTAGTAACGCATCCGAAAATCAGCCTTTGGACTTCTAGGTTTTTCGACAACGAGAACTCCATCCGCCCCTACCCCACGTCGGCGATCACAGAAGCGCGCAATCTCCGCACGAGATAGTCGGAACGCTTTCGATCTTCCATCAAACCCTAAAAAATCATTACCTGCTCCCTCTAACTTCCAGAAACGAACGGCACGGCTCACGACTTCCTCTCCCCTTCCCACAAACCAGCCACCCGCTCCCGCGCCCTGACAACTCTTGCCCGTGAACCTGTGACCAGAACTTCGGCCGGGCGAGGTCGGGTGTTGTAGTTCGAGCTCATCGAGAACCCATATGCCCCCGCACTTAGGATGGCCACACGATCTCCCCTCTCAAAAGGAGGCAATGATCGGTCGTGACAAAACACATCACCCGACTCACATACAGGCCCCACTACATCGGTCGGTATTGCCCCAGGTCGTGGCTTTCCGACCGGCTCAATCTGGTGATACGCCTCGTACAGAGCAGGCCGAACAAGATCATTCATTCCAGCATCTACAATTGTGAAGTACTTCTGTCCTGTCGACTTCCGGTAGAGAACTTCGGAAACCAGAACTCCTGCATTTCCCACAAGAAAACGTCCGGGCTCCAAAAGAATATCCATCTTGAGATCCCGCAACATCGGCACAAGAGAAGTGGCATACTCGTTCAGGGTCATCGCCTTTTCAGAACGCAAGGTCTTCCACCAACCATCCCGCCCACTGGCCAGCGCATCTTCATATACAATTCCTACTCCACCCCCGACATCGAAGTATTCCAACCCGTGCCGATCCCTCAAGCGCTCTACCAAGGGGATCATCTTGCGAACGGCCGCACGAAAAGGCTCTACTCGCGTGATCTGCGACCCTATGTGCATCTGAATTCCACGCAGATGAAGACGCGGATCCGCCCCAGCTCTCCGATAAGCCGCGGCCACCAGCTCGTAGGGAATGCCGAACTTATTTGCGTACGTTCCTGTTGTGATCTTGGCATGACCACCCGCCTCAACATCAGGATTCACCCGTAAGGCGATCGGAGCACGACGCCCTTTTTTACGTCCTGCTACTGCCGCGATCTGCTCCAGCTCCTCCTCACTCTCCACATGGAAAGCCTTCACTCCAAAACGGAGCCCTAGCTCAATCTCCTCCCGTGTTTTTCCCACCCCAGCAAAGACGCATCGATCCATCTTACCCCCGACCTTGCGCACTCGCTCCAACTCCCCACCACTCACCACATCAAAACCACTACCCAAACGGGACAGAATCGACAAAATGGCCAAATTGCTATTCGCCTTAACCGAGTAACAGATCAAGGGATTCACGGCACGCAGCACCCCTCGCAACCTGCGATAGTGATCCACGATCGTGCCTGCAGAGTACACATACAAAGGGGTGCCATACCGATCGGCCAACCCATCGAGGCTGACTCCTTCGGCAAAAAGCTTTCCTCCTTTTCTCTGGAAACCGTGCATAGGTATAGCGTATCAAATGCCGCAAAAAGGGGGAGTCTGAAAGAGACCGCCGATAGCAGGCCTTAGCCCAAACTATGAATCCCCAAAAACCTAAACCTCAACTTAATCTTCAACTTTTCTCTAATCTGCACTAACAATACTCCCGCATGAACCACTGGCTGGTCAAACAGGAGCCCTCCAAATATCCCTTCTCCCTCTTTTTAAAAGAGAAGAAGACGATCTGGGACGGAGTTAGAAACTATCAAGCCCGCAATTTCCTTCGCGCCATGCAAGCAGGAGATCAAGTGCTCTACTACCACAGCGTGGATGAAAAGGCCGTCGTCGGAATTGCCCAAGTTCTTAAAACTGCGTTCCCTGACCCCACCTCACCCAAAGGAGAGGAGTGGAGTTCCGTGCTTCTGGGAGCTACACGAGCGCTGTCCAAACCTGTCACCCTCGATCAACTCAAAGCCGATAAAAGATTTTCTGAACTGCTACTTCTTCGCCAATCCCGACTCTCTGTCATGCCCATCCCACCCAACCTTTTCTCTGCCATCGTTAAATTAGGGGCCTAATTACAAGAGAACCCCACCTATCACGCAAAACCTTTACCCGTAAACCTCAGCACCCTTTTCCGCAAACTCTTTCGACTTCTCCCTCATCCCCTTCTGCAACGCCTCCTCCTGCTTCAACCCCTGCTGCGCAGCATACTTTCGCACATCCTCAGTAATCTTCATCGAGCAGAACTGAGGTCCACACATCGAACAGAAGTGAGCACTCTTCGCCCCCTCAGCAGGCAAAGTCTCATCGTGATACTCCCGAGCTGTCACAGGATCCAATCCCAAGTTGAACTGATCTCGCCAACGAAACTCAAATCGCGCTTTCGATAACGCATTATCCCGATACTGCGCTCCGGGGTGGCCCTTGGCTAAATCCGCTGCATGAGCGGCAATTTTGTAAGCAATCACACCCGCCTTCACATCGTCCCGATTCGGCAAACCCAAATGCTCTTTGGGGGTCACATAACAAAGCATTGCACACCCATACCAACCAATCATCGCAGCTCCGATCGCGGACGTAATATGGTCGTACCCAGGTGCAATATCCGTCGTCAACGGTCCCAGCGTGTAAAAGGGCGCCTCATGACACCACTCCAACTGCTTTTCCATATTTTCCTGAATGAGATTCATCGGTACATGACCTGGCCCCTCATTCATCACCTGTACCCCGCGATCCCACGCCCTCTTGGTTAAATCCCCTTGGGCCTTCAACTCGCCAAACTGCGCCTCATCATTAGCATCGGCCAACGATCCGGGTCGTAAACCATCCCCGATCGAAAAACTAATATCATATGCCGCCATGATGTCACAGATGTCATCCCAGTGAGTCCAGAGAAAGTTCTCCTTGTGATGCGACAGACACCACTTCGCCATAATGGAACCCCCTCGGCTCACAATTCCCGTCATCCGCTTCGCAGTCATCGGAATGAACCTCAACAGAACTCCCGCATGGATGGTGAAATAATCCACCCCCTGCTCGGCCTGCTCCAACAAGGTGTCGCGGAAAAGTTCCCACGTCAGGTCCTCCGCCTTGCCTCCCACCTTTTCCAACGCTTGATAAATCGGAACTGTCCCAATCGGCACAGGCGAATTGCGTAAGATCCACTCCCGCGTCTGATGAATATTCTTTCCCGTGGAAAGATCCATCACCGTGTCCGCCCCCCAACGAATCGACCATCGCAACTTCTCCACCTCCTCCTCGATCGATGACGCCACCGCACTATTTCCAATATTCGCATTGATCTTCACCAGAAAATTCCGCCCGATGATCATCGGCTCTAACTCCGGATGGTTGATGTTGGCAGGAATAATCGCCCGCCCACGCGCCACCTCACTTCGCACAAACTCCGGCGTGATATCTTTAGGAATCGCGGCACCCCATGAATGGCCTGGATGTTGGAACCGCAAATCATCCCGCGGTGCCTGGACCGACATCTCTACCGCCTCCTTCGCCGCCTGCAATTTCATGTTCTCCCGAATCGCGATAAATTCCATTTCTGGGGTAATCACCCCTTTACGCGCATAGTTCAACTGCGAGACGGAACCCGCTTTTGCTCGTCTAGGCTTTCTCGAAACCCCAGGAAACTGCTCCAGAACTAATCCATTCGTACCCGAATGACCATTGTCCTCAGGACGCACAGAACGACCCACATAAGTCTCCGTGTCGCCCCTTTCTTGAATCCACGCATCCCTCAGCGCAGGTAACCCTCGCCTTACATCTCCATGAAAATCCAGATCTCCCCAAGGTCCACTCGTGTCATACACCCGCACCGGCTCATTCGCCTGGAGTTTACCATCGGGTTGGCGCGTGGGTTGCAACTCAATCTCACGAAATGGAACTTTTAAATCAGGTCGGGAACCCTTCACATACACCCGCTTCATCCCCTCCAAATCCTCCAACTCTTCAATCTTCGGCGTCTTTACATCCTTACTCATCTTGAATCCTTTCCCCAGTGCGCGCTGCCGTGGAAAAAGGGTTGTCCCTGTTCCCTACGGCGGCATGACCCGCATCAGGTTTTAAGGGTCTCGGGACCACGGTTCCCGACTCTCAGCCCAGCCGTCTGGACTCCCCACAAAACAAACATAAACCTCCACTGCCCCAACGCGAATTATTTTTCCAATTTACTGGTCTTCTAAAACTGCCGTCGGAACGTATCCCCGCCGATGATCCATCGTTTCCACCTCCGCATAATCCCCAATCACTCTCCTCACACTCACACGATCACCCCTCCGTAGGATCGATGTGGCAGGCGTCACCTGGTTCGGCCCTGCTTCCTTGAACGGGACGTCGGATAAAATCATCGCCATCCCCGCATCCCGACTCCCCGAACTTGCACAACCCGCCAGAAACAGAAGAGCCACACCACTCATCGCCAGAATAAATTTCATCCCCTTTCCCTAGCAAACCCCAAGACGCTGGCAACTCTTGCCCGCCCCTCTTCTTCTCACCATCGTACCCTCATGCCCTTTCGCCTACTTCTTCACCCCGCTGCGTCCCCCGCACGCAATATGGCCATCGATGAATCCCTCCTGCGCCACGTCCAATCCCCCGTTCTTCGCATCTACTCCTGGGATCAACCTTGCGTCTCAATCGGATATTTTCAAAAAGCCCAGCTCGCCCCCACGGACCGTCCTATGGTTCGCCGCTTTACGGGAGGAGGCCTCGTCGAACACGGAAAAGATCTCACCTACACTCTCGTCCTTCCCCCCACTCACCCTCTCACCACCTCAGGCACTCTCTCCTCTTACCAAAAAATCCACTCTGCAATCGCTCACGCCCTCCAGAAAAGCGGCGTCCCTTGCCAGCTCGCCACAGATCAACCCAAACAGGATGACCCCGCTTGTTTCCTCAAACCTGTTCCAGCGGATATTCTCAATCCCCAAGGCCATAAACTTGCAGGAGCTGCTCAACGACGTACCAAACAAGGTTGCCTCCACCAAGGGAGTATTCTTCTACCCCAAACCATCCCTCCAAGCCTTCTCGACCTCCTGCCCACGTCCCTCGCCGATTGCCTGGGCGAAAATTCCACTCCCTCCTCACTCATCTTGGCCGAGGAGCAACTCTCCAACTCTCTAGAAAAAGAGCGCTACGCCACACACGACTGGAACTTCTCCCGCTAACTCACTCCTTTTTTTTACCCGCTCCCCAAATCAAACCGCCGACTATCAAAACCACTAATCCAATCAGAAGCAAACTCCCCTGCCCCACCCACTGCTCAGCTAATCTCGCGGCCGCCGGCGTACGGGCAAATCGTTCCCCCGCCACCGCACTGAGCCAGATCCATAAAGGGGCGTAAACCAGGGCACCCACCGCATTCAGACCTAAAAACTTCTTCAGATCCATCTGGTGCCTCCCCGCAAAAAAGAAAACTCCAAAACGCACCGCAGGAATAAATCTCCCAAGAAAAACTGTCTTCATCCCATGCCTCTCGAACAGGTGCTCAATCTTCTTCTGCCTTTTCTGTGAAAAGACCACCGAGCCCAATCGAGTCCGCAAAAACCACTCCCCACCCCTTCTCCCTAAGAAATAAACCCACAAGTCTCCTGATAAAATTCCCGCCAAGCAGGCTAGACACGTCACCCAGTAAGAAGACGTTCCCCAACCCACCGACAACCCGCTCGCCACCAGCAAAGGCTCTTCCGGAAGAGGCACTCCCATGGCCGAAACAAAAAGAATTCCAAACATCGCCAGATAACGAAAGTCAGAGATCGCACTGATCAGAAGGTCGAGGGTCATCGTGGTTAGGGGGTTTGCATTGTCCTTAACGCCTTTTTCACTAAAAAAAGCTGATCCCTATGTACCTGAATTTAGGCATTACCGCCAAAGCTCTTTATTTGAACTACCTGGCACGCCCTTTCCAACTCAGACGCTGGGTGATCGTCACCTTCTTTCTTTTCCTGCTCTGCTGCTTCTGGGTCGTCGTAGTCATTGGGCGCTCCCTGGACCATATCCTTTACCCGGGCTTTCGCAGGCAAAAGATTCACAAGCCCGTATTTATTATCGCTCCTCCCCGAAGCGGCACCACCTTTCTTCAAAAACTCCTCGCCAAAAACCGTAACACCTTCGCCCCCGTCCTTATGTACCAAACTATCTTTCCCAGCATCACGATTCAGAAATTCATTCACTCCGTCGCCGCCGCGAGTCGCCAAAAAGGCGGACTTCTGTTCGACATCTCCTCATGGATCGAACGCCACTGCTTCGGAGGCTGGGACGGAATGCACAAAATGCGCTTCGCCGAACCTGAGGAGGACGACGGATTCTTCGTCTACACCTTCGTCACAGAGGCCATCTACCTCCTATTCCCCTACGTCCGCGCGCTCTGGGGGGCTGGCTTTGCAGACGACCTCCCGCCCCGCCAACGCCGCCGCCTCATGCGCTACTACCGCTCCTGCCTTCAGCGACACCTTTATCTCAATGGTCCCGATAAGATTCTTCTCTCCAAAGCCACCCAGCTATCCGGGTCGATCGAATCCATCCGCGCCGAATTTCCCGATGCCCGCATCATTAATATCTTACGAAACCCCGTGGAATCCATTCCGTCCCATATCAGCGTTTTTTATACCGTCTGGAACTGGGTCGATCCCAAGATTCAGAAGGATGGACCTGAATCCAAAGAGTATGCCGAACTTGCTGCCGCCTGGTTTCTTCATTTGGAAAAATATGACATCACCTCTAAATCCGAATCCTACCTCCGTATTTTTTACACCGATCTTGTTCGAAAGCCCGATTCAGTCGCCCGCTCGATTTACCATCATTTCGGAATTCCCCTAACTGCCCGCGCAGCACGCCGAATCCAGACCGAAACCAAGCGCGCCCTCGAATACAAAAGTTCGCACCGCTACACCCTTATGGAATATGGCCTCAATCGGGATTGGATAAGAAGGGAGGTCGGCGGCCTCATGAAACGCTATAAATTTCCTTTTCCACCCGAAACCGCCCCCCGCGGATCAAAACGCTGAGCCAACGGAATCCGCCGGCCCACACCAAACGCCTTCGTCGTCACCTTGAGCCCAGGCGCTGCCTGCCTCCGCTTGTACTCCGAAATGTCGATCTTCCGCACCATCTCCTCCGCCAACACTTTGGAAATCCCCTTTTTCACCATCCCCTGAATCGAACCCTCATTCACCACATAGCTCTCTAAAATCCGGTCCAACTCTTCATACGGCGGTAAACTATCCTGATCCTTCTGGTCAGGTCGCAGTTCGGCACTCGGCGCCTTCTCGATCGAGTTTTTGGGAATAATCTCCCGCTCACGATTGATCCATCGCGAAATCCGGTACACCAACGTCTTGGGTACATCCGCAATCACTGCCAACGCCCCGCACATGTCCCCATACAAAGTGCAGTACCCCACCGCCATCTCACTCTTATTTCCTGTCGTGAGCAGGAGCCGACCCGAATCATTCGAAATTGCCATCAGCGTCATTCCGCGAATTCGCGACTGCAGATTCTCCTCCGTTAATCCCCCGCTTCTTCCCTCTCGGGCAGGCGCGATCGATCGCAACATCGCTGCAAAAGTGTCCTCAATCGGAATTTCTTTATACCGAATTCCCAACCGCTTTGCTAACGCCTCCGCATCCGCCAAGCTTCCAGCGCTCGAAAATCGACTCGGCATTGCTACCCCCAACACCTTGTCCTTTCCGAGCGCTTCGGCCGCAACAACCGCCACCAACGCACTGTCGATCCCTCCACTCAATCCCAGCACCACCTCCTGAAATCCACACTTCTGCAAATAATCCCTTGTCCCCAAAACCAACGCCTGGAACACCTGCTCCTCATCCACCGCCCAGATCGGCTTCTCCTCTTTTCCTCCGATATCCACCACCTTCACATCCTCCATAAACGCCGCCCCTCGCGCCAGCAACCCACCCTTTGCTCCCACTCCCAAACTCCGCCCATCAAACACCAGCTCATCATTTCCCCCCACCTGATTCACTTGAATCACAGGAATCTTTTCTCGTTTGGCCACCTCCGCCAAAAGCCGATACCGCACCTTCTCCTTTCCAATGTTCCAAGGTGAAGCCGATAAGTTGATCAGCAGATCCATGCCCTTTTTCGCCAACTCCCGCACTGGATCTATCCGGTACCTTCTCTCAGGCCACAGGTCCTCATCATTCCAAATATCTTCACAGATCGTTACCCCCACCCGCTTTCCTGCGATCCTCACACTCCCCACCTTATCTCCGGCCTCGAAATACCTGTCCTCATCAAATACATCGTAAGTCGGCAACAAAATCTTCCGTGCCACTGCTCGTTTCTTGCCCTTCTCCACTAAAAAAGCCGTGTTGTATAACGGCCTACCCGTTTTTTGATTTGTTTTCTCAATCCCCCCGATCAATAACGGCACTTTGCCCACCCTCTTTGCCACCTCACGCAATGCCCGCTCGTGCGACTCCACAAAGTCTCGCCGATTCAGAAGATCCCGGGGCGGATACCCACACAACCCTAGCTCTGATCCCACACACAACTCCGCCCCCTCCCTGACCGCCCTCTCATACGCAGACACTAATTTTTCACTATTTCCCCAAAAATCCCCAACGGTAAAATTTAACTGCAAGATACCTATCTTCATATAAATCTATCCATCAGGTACTTAAGTAATCCATATCTTCCATCGGGTTCCGTTGACATATGCGATTGTATTTGTAGCCTCACTATTTCTTCTATGCCAGTTCCTATTAGCCAAGCTTGGACAGTTGCCTCCTATGTTCTCGGACAAAAAATCCGTGGCAACAAACGCTATCCCCTTGTCCTCATGCTCGAGCCCCTCTTCCGTTGTAACCTTGCCTGCGCAGGTTGCGGCAAAATCCAGTATCCCGATCACGTTCTCAATAAAAGACTCACACCCCAACAGTGCTGGGACGCGGCGGATGAGTGCGGAGCCCCTATGGTCTCCATCCCCGGCGGTGAACCCCTCATCCATCCCGAGATCGATAAAATCGTCGAAGGCCTCGTCGCCCGTAAAAAATACATATACCTCTGCACCAACGCCCTCCTCCTCAAACGCAAAATCGATCTCTTTAAACCCACCAAATATCTCACCTTCAGCGTCCACATGGACGGACTCGAACCCGAACACGACGCCGCCGTCTGTCGCGATGGAACCTACAAAACCGCACTCGAAGGCATTAAAGAAGCCGTCGCTCGTGGATTCCGTGTTACCACCAACACCACCCTCTTTGAAGGAGCCAATCCCGCCCGCGTCCGCGAATTTTTTGATGAAATGATGAAACTAAAGGTCGAGGGCATGATGCTCTCCCCCGGTTACAGCTACCAAAAAGCTCCCGACCAGGAACACTTCTTGGGCCGCGAGCGCACGAAGAAACTCTTCCAAGAAATTCTCAACCAACGAAAAAAATCTTGGAAATTCAATCTCTCCCCCAACTTCCTCGAATTCCTCCAAGGCAACGTGGATTACGACTGCACACCTTGGGGCAACCCCACCTTCAACGTCTTTGGTTGGCAGAAACCCTGCTATCTACTCCAAGACGGTTACGTCCCCACCTTCAAACAGTTGATGGAAGACACCGCTTGGGAAAATTACGGCCAGAAGAGCGGCAACGAGAAGTGCCGCGACTGCATGGTCCACTGCGGCTATGAAGCCAGTTCGGTCGATGACACCTTCGGTTCTCTCCCTGGATTCGCCCGCACGGTCAAAGCCGCTATCGCCTACGGAACCTGACCCCTCCGTCAGTTCCACTCAACACTATGCCTCAGGCCGATAAACACGCTTTACCGACTCATAAGCCGGGCTCGATCGAGGGCACGACGCTCACCTGTTCCGACACCGCATCTCGTCGACATGCCCTTCAAACGGCCTTTGATTACCGTGGCGACGTCACTTTGGATATCGGCGGCGGCAAGAAGATCGTCGGATTCGTTTTTCGATACGACGAATCCCTTGGAGTTGTTCATATTTACATTCCTCAAGGCAAAGACTCCATTCCCCAAACGTTCCCAGCGAATGATGTCACCGCCGTTCACTTCACGGGCGAAGACACCGCATTTGGCAAATCTTGGGACGACTGGACAACGAAAGCCGAAAAAGAACGGGTGAAAGAGGCCGAACGTCTCGCCCGCGAAGCCGTCGACCGCGGCGAACTGTAAATACACCCCATGCGTCGCTGCATGGAGTGGACTGATAAGTCCGACGGCACTCGCCCCACCACCACCTACCGCGTCTCCCTTTTCTCGGGTGTCGTCCACTGGCAACGCAAAGAGAAAGATGCGGAAAAGTGGGAAACCCCAAAACTTCTTCCGACCGATGTTTGGGAACGACTTCTTGAGGAGGTCGATAAACGCTATCAACGCCGTCGGGCCCGCCACGAAGACGTCCTTCTTGTCCGCACCGCCTTCCAGAAAGCCCCAAAACTGCCCACTGCCTAATCCTGCTCTTGCCGAACCCCCTTTTTTCCGATACTCTTTCTTCTTATGGCAAACGTCGCCGTCATCCGCACAGGAGGCAAACAGTACAAGGTCAGCGAAGGCGAGACCCTTGAGATTGAACGCCTTACTACTGCCCCAGGATCCTCAGCAGAGTTTTCTGATGTCCTACTCGTTGTCCAAGACAGCAAGGTTCAAGTAGGCAAGCCCACGGTCGCCGGTGCCAAGGTCGTTGCCGAAGTTGTCACCCACGATCGCGCCCCCAAAGTCATCGCTTTCAAATATCGCCGCCGGGAAGGGTATCACCGCACCGTCGGCCATCGTCAGGCTCGGACTCGGATCAAAATTCAAAAGATCCAAGCCGGCAAATAACCGAGGAAACCGTCATGGCACATAAAAAAGGTCAAGGATCAACACGCAACGGTCGCGATAGCCGCAGCCAACGCCTCGGAGTAAAATGTTTCGGCGGAGAAACCATCCCCGCCGGTTCGATCATTATCCGCCAACGCGGAACAAGATTTCAGGCAGGCCAAAACGTCGGTATGGGCCGAGATCACACCCTCTTCGCACTCTCCCATGGTCGGGTCCGCTTTGATAAGGGAAACCGCCGCATCCATATCGATCCGTCCCCCGCCGCGGCATCCTAAGCCGCCCCTCGGGCCCCCCTTGGCCCTTCCAGTGAGTCCCACGGACGATCTCCTCCGAATCCGAGGCGCACGCCAACACAATCTCGCCAACCTATCCCTCGATATTCCTCGCCACAAGCTGGTCGTCTTTACTGGCCCGTCAGGGTCAGGAAAAAGTTCTCTCGCCTTTGATACCATCTATGCGGAAGGACAACGCCGCTACCTCGAGTGCCTATCCTCACATGCCCGGCATCACCTCGCACAGCTTCCCGCTGTCGATATCGATACGATCGAAGGCCTATCCCCCACCCTTGCCGTCGAACAGCGCCAAGCTGGAGGCTCCGCCCGCTCCACCTTGGCCACCGCTACCGAAATCCATGATCATCTCCGCGTTCTCTTTTCCACTCACGGAACCCCACACGATCCGAAAACAGGAAAAGCCCTCCTATCTTTTTCTCCGCAACAGATCGTCGATCAGATTCTTGAAAAAGGAAAAGATCGTCCTGTCGTACTTCTCGCACCTTTGCCACATGCCGACATTGCTCGCTTGAAAAAAGAGGGCTTTTTGCGTATCCGTCAAAAAACAGAGATCGTCGAACTTCAATCGGACTCCACCCAATCCTCCATAGAACTCGTCGTCGACCGAATCACCCTTGCCCCATCCGCCCGAGGTCGCTTGACCGACTCCGTTGAACTCGCCCTCCGCCTCGGACAAGGAAAAGTAC
>Ga0209401_1000098_pt1 | contig 58621 bp, 69 predicted proteins | sample M_140807_MF_Meta_FD_187318 | JGI IMG/M metagenome (GOLD analysis project Ga0209401, IMG submission 187318) | Freshwater microbial communities from Lake Montjoie, Canada to study carbon cycling - M_140807_MF_MetaG (SPAdes) (version 2) | ecosystem: Environmental > Aquatic > Freshwater > Lake...
TTCAATTATCTCCAGGTGTAAATGTTTCTGAAATCGACTTAACCACAGTTGTCCCTTCAGTATCAACTACAGCCGGTGCATTTGCTGGAGACTTCACGTGGGGTCCAGCAGGAAAAGTAAAACTCGTAACACACGAGACAGAATTAGTTAGTTTCTTTGGCAAACCATCTGCTAATGCTCAACAGGGCAATACTGCAACATCATTCTTTACAGCTGCTAGTTTCTTAGCATATGGTAACAATCTCCAAGTTGTTCGCGCAGTAAGTTCTAATTCTAAAAATGCAGCTGCTAACACAGGCAATGCATTAGGCCTAGCAAACACAGCACTTGGATATCAATTAAAGAACGAAGATTCTTATGACAATATCGTTGTCAACGATACGGCAACTTTGAACACCGCAATGTTCCTTGCACGTTATCCTGGCGATATTGGTAACACATTAAAAGTTTCTACTTGTGTTGCAAACACATCAGCATTCACTGGTTGGACATACAACACATTATTCTCTGCTGCACCAAGTACTTCTGCATATGTATCAAAAGTTAACGGTGCAAATGATCAAATTCACATGGTCGTTATCGACGAAGATGGTCTAATTTCTGGCGAAAGAAACACAGTTCTAGAAACATTTGGATTTCTATCGTTAGCGTCAGACGCATCTTATGATGATGGATCTTCTGCATTCATCTCGAACGTGATCAGAAGTAAATCAAAATACTTGTACATCGGCAACACTTCTTTATTCTCTGCAAACGCTGGACGTGTTGCTGCGAATACAAACTTCATGCCAACATCAAATACAATTCAGAACTATTCGTTAGGTGGTGGAACATATGAAACAGCATCTGATGCAAATATAATTTCTTCTGTTGACTTATTTGGAAATGCAGATGAGATTGATGTTTCATTGTTTGTTTCTGGTGATGTATCAACTACTGTTCAACAACGTATCATCAATACTGCAATCTCTCGTAAAGATTGCGTTGCATTTGTTTCACCACCTAAATCAACAGTTGTTAATAACGCTAGTAATGAGGTAACTTCGATTGCTTCATGGTTCACTTCACTCGGTATCGCAACATCTTATGCGGTTGCTGATTGTGGTTGGAAGTATATGTTTGACAAGTACAACAACACGTATCGTTGGATTCCTCTAAACGGTGATATCGCAGGTTTATGTGTTCGTACAGATGAGACAAGAGATCCATGGTTCTCACCAGCAGGTTATTCACGTGGTGGTATTAAGAACGTTGTTAAACTTGCTTGGAATCCAAACAAAACTCAACGTGATTATCTATACCAGTCTGCTGTTAATCCAGTCATCTCTGTTCCAGGACAAGGCACACTCTTGTTCGGCGACAAGACTCTAACAACACAACCTTCTGCGTTCAATAGAATCAATGTTCGTAGACTGTTCATTGTTCTAGAGAAAGCAATTGCAAATGCATCGAAGTATTCACTATTCGAACTCAATGATGAATTCACGAGATCACAGTTTGTTGGATTAATTGAACCATTCCTACGTGACGTTAAAGGTCGCCGTGGTATCTATGATTATCGAGTTGTGTGTGATGATACAAACAACACAGCGCAAGTTATCGACAACAACCAATTCGTTGGAGATATCTACATCAAACCAGCACGTTCGATTAACTTTATTCAGTTGAACTTCGTTGCTGTTAGAACTGGTGTTAACTTCTCCGAAATCGTTGGTGGTGTCTAATAAATATAAAAAGATATAGGAGATAAACATGGCATTTAACGTAGGGGAATTTAGGGCGAATCTGATTGGAGATGGTGCTCGCCCTAACCTGTTCCAAGTTACAATGAATCTTCCAACATATACATCAGATGCTGCAACGACTAGCCAGGCATTAACTTTCTTGGCCAAGTCGGCACAACTTCCTGGTTCGACTGTTGGAACTGTTCCATTGTTTTACTTTGGTCGTGAATTAAAGTTTGCGGGTAATAGAAACTTTGCTGATTGGACTATTCAAATCATCAACGATGAGAACTTTAAGATTCGTAAAGGTTTTGAGACTTGGATGAATGCAATCAATTCACACGCATCCAACTTGAGAAATGGTGCAGCAGTATCACCATCGGGTTACTCAGCTGACGCTAAAGTTGACCAGTATAATAAAGTTGGTGATGTTATTAAGTCGTATAAATTTGTTGGTGCTTTTCCTGTTGATCTTTCACCTATTGATCTAGATTGGGGTTCGAACGATTCTATCGAAGAGTTCTCTGTAACTCTAGCATATCAGTGGTGGGAATCAGACACAACAAATTAATCTTGATGGAAGGCATTTACGTGCCTTCCAATTCTTTGTATATGAAGGAGTAGTATGGCCATAAATCTATTTGGTTTCCAGATAACCAGAAACAAGACTGAATCGGAAGAACAGTCTCAAAAAACATTTACGCCTCCGTCCAATGAAGACGGTGCTCTTACTATCTCTGCTGCTGCATACTATGGAACATATGTTGATTTAGATGGCACGGCAAAGAATGAGGTTGAATTAATTTCTAGATATCGTGAAATGGCGATGCAGCCAGAGATCGAAGCAGCAATCGATGATATTGTCAACGAAGCAATCATTCAAAATGATGATGGCAAATCTGTTCGACTAATTCTGGATGATTTAAAACAACCAGAAAAAATCAAAAAAGCAATCGAAGAAGAGTTCAATGTAATTCAAAAGTTATTGAACTACAAGAATATGGCAGCAGATACGTTCCGTCGATTCTATGTTGATGGTCGCCTATTCTATCATGTCATCATCGATGAAACAAATCCAGCATCTGGTATTAAAGCACTTCGATATATTGATCCAAGAAAGATTCGTAAAGTCAGAGAAGTTAAGAAAGATAAAGATAAAAACACGGCAGTTGATGTTGTGTCTACTGTAAATGAATACTACATCTACAACGATAAAGTAGTATCTGGTTCATCTTCTAGTTATGGTCCAGTTGGTGTCAGAATCGCAAAAGATTCTATTCTGAATATCAACTCTGGACTGATGGATTCTAGACGCGCAGTTGTTCTGTCGTATCTACACAAAGCAATCAAACCACTCAATCAGTTGAGAATGATTGAAGATGCAACAGTCATCTATAGAATCTCCAGAGCACCAGAACGTAGAATCTTCTACATTGACGTTGGTAATTTACCCAAGTTAAAAGCAGAACAGTATCTACGTGACATTATGATCAAGTACAAGAATAAACTTGTATATGATTCTGCAACTGGCGAAGTCCGAGATGATAGAAAACATCTGTCAATGATGGAAGACTTTTGGTTGCCTCGTAGAGAAGGTGGCAAAGGTACTGAGATTACTACATTACCTGGTGGTCAGAATCTAGGCGAGTTGGAAGATGTTAAGTACTTTGAAAAGAAACTATACAAGTCGTTGAATGTTCCAGTCTCTAGATTAGATCCAAATCAATCTGGATTCTCTCTTGGTCGTGTTGGCGAAATTACTAGAGATGAAGTTAAGTTCTCTAAGTTTGTTGACCGTCAACGTGCAAAGTTCTCTGAATTGTTTGAACAGGCACTAAGAGTTCAATGTGTACTTAAAGGTATCTGTACCGAAGAAGAATTTGAAGAATTTAAACAATACATTTACTTCGACTTCATAAAAGACAACAACTTTGCTGAACTGAAAGAAGCAGAATTAGTTCGTGAACGTTTATCGTTACTTGGTTCTGTTGATCCTTATGTTGGTCGATACTACTCGATGGGTTGGATTCAACGTAATGTTCTTCGTTTGACTGATGATGAAATTAAAGTTATGCAGAAAGAGATCGACAAAGAGAAAGAAGCAGGACTCATTCTAGATCCAATGCAAATTGCACAACAGGCACAAACTGATTTATCACAAGGAACAGGTGGCACTGCATCAGGACCTGCACCACAAAGTGCAGACGCAGCACCACCTTCTGGACCATCTGAGTCGGCAGGATCTTCTGGACCAAAGGGTGATTTGAGTCTGAACAATGAATACATTCCTCCGTTTAAAATGTTAAACAGAATTCTTTCAGATAAATAAAATATAAATCAAAAGGATATCCTACGATGAGTAATAAATTATCAAATTCTGTTGCAAGAATTCTAGCAGAAGATACAAAGTCGAAACTGACAAGAGACAATATCAAAGATAGTGCAGCTAGAGTTGCAGCAAGTATTCTAGAAGCACCATTGGTTCAGAAGAAATTCGACCAGAGTATGCCACAAAAGTCTGCTGCTGAAATTCTATATGAAAGTATTAGAGAGAAGAGTCAGACTCAAGACAGAGCGGCGCGTGTTGCAGCAGAAATTTTAAAGACAGCTCCTGCAACAACTCAAATGATTGCGGAGAATGGAACAACGATCTCTGATGCATTGAACTTCGAACCAAAGATTAAAACACAAGATGAATCAATATTCTACAATAAAAAAAGAAAAGAGATTAGTGAAGAAGTTAGACATGAGATTGAAGCACTAGAGTCCAAGTTTGAAATTTTAGAAAACACATTATCGGAAGATCTTCGCAAATATAAACAAAATATTACTGAAGCTGTTAGTACGACAAGAACTAATTACGCTGGCACAGATTCTGGTGGTGGTGAAGTTCGCATCCTTAATATGGATGATATTGAAACTAAAGATATGAGCAGACAAGCAAAAGTCGCAGCTCTTGCTAATAATGCCACTCTGACATATAACACATCAGACAAAAAGTTTCATGTAGGATATGCGTTAAATCAGAACTTATCTACTTCATCAAACGTTGTATTTAATAACATAAATTCTACTGGAAACATAAGCGTAGGTGGTGCATTAGTTGTAACATCAGGAGTTAGTGGGAATATTGATCTTAATCTTTCAGGCAACGCAGCGATTGGAAGAAATCTAGTAGTATCCGGCAACACAATTCTACAAGGCAATCTACTTGTAAATGGTTATACAACTACAATTAACGTCAACTCTTTAATTATTTCTGATGCATTATTCCATTTAAATGATGTTTCTACAACATCTAACGTCGATATTGGATTTACTGGTAACTATAACGATGGTACATATCGTCATGCTGGTTTGTTCAGAGATTCGAATGATGGTGTATGGAAATTCTTTGATGGATACACAGCAGAAACTAACACAGCATCTAAGATCTATACAGCTAACGTAAGTTATGTTGACGCTGGACTTAAAGTTGGCAACTTTACTGCAAACGGTAATGTATCGATAACAAAAGCACTAACAGTAACTGGAAACTTGACTGCTGGTAATATCTCAACTTCAGGTACACTTAGTGCCGGTGTAATGAGTGTAACTGGAAACTTGACTGCTGCAAATTTCAATACGGTTGGTGTCGCTAACGTTGGCAACTCTATAATTACTACACTAACTGCAAGTAAACCAGTATTCACGGATGCAAATAAAGCATTGACTTCTTCTGGTACTATGCCAACAAATCAAGGCGGTACTGGATTAACATCTTTCACAACGAATGGACTCGTTTATGCATCTTCAACATCAGCACTAGCAACTGGTTCAACTGTAGTATTTGATGGTACTAACTTTGGTGTTGGAGTAACTCCAGTATCCAATAATGGTGTTCTACAGTTAGGCAGTTATGCTGCAATCAAATCTCTAGTTGAAACTGCAAGTATTACTGGTTCTGCGCCAGCATCAACGACACAATTTGATTGGGCAACACAAGCAGTTCAATACTATACAAGTAATGCAACCACTAACTTTACGTTAAACATTCGCGGTAATGGTTCAACTGCATTGAATACAATTATGCAAACTGGTCAATCTGCATCTATTGCATTGTTAGTCACAAATGGTTCACCTGCGTACTACTTGAGTGCGATTAATATTGACGGTACTGCATCCGGTGTCACGGTGAAGTATATCAACGGCAACTCAATATCGTCAGGAAACGCAAACAGCATTGACATTTATAGTATCACTGTTATCAAAACTGGTTCCGCAGCATACACAGTTTTGGTGTCACAGACTAAATTTGCATAAGGATTATTAATGCCCATATTTGCATCATTAGGAGCAGGATCATCTAGAGCGACTGGTGGTATCGGTATTGCTGCATCGACTGTACCTGGCACTCCAACTATTGGTACTGCAACTGCGACTAGTTCAACAACTGCGACTGTTACATTTACTGCGCCCGCAAATAACGGCGGTTCAACGATTACGCAATATATTGCAACATCTAGTCCAGGTGGTATTACTGGTACATTAAATCAGGCAGGATCTGGTACTATTTCTATTTCTGGATTATCTGCTGGTACATCTTACACATTCACAGTCAAAGCAGTAAATGCTATTGGTCAAAGTTTGTCGAGTTCTGCAAGTAACAGTATAACACCACAGTTGGAGGCGCCAAGTTCGGTCGAATATTTGGTATTGGCCGGAGGTGGTTCAGCAGGAATGGGATACGCAGGTGGAGGTGGAGGTGGAGGTCTACTGACATCAACACTATCCGTTTCAGCGTCAACTGCTTATACAGTAACAGTTGCTGCTGGCGCGCCACAACAAGGCACAGGTCTTGGTTCAGGTCCTTCCACTAAAACAGCGAGTGATTCTACATTTGCATCGATAACAACATATGGTGGCGGAAACGGAAATAATGATTGGAACAACGACGGTGGTGCCAGTGGTGGCTCAGGCGGTGGAGGTAATCGAAATGGAAGTACTCCAGGTAGAGGCGTATATCCAGGTAGTTCCTATATAAGCGCAACAAGACAAGGTTATGATGGTGGTGTTGGAACTGGTGATAACTATTCCGGTGGTGGTGGAGGCGCTGGTAGTAATGGTGCAGCAGGTTCTGGAGGAATTGGAATTAATTCATCAATAACAGGTACATCTGTTGGTTATGGTGGTGGTGGTGCTGGATGGTATAGATATGGTCCTGTCAGTGGTGGATCATATGGTGGTGGTGGATCGTATACAGCTTCACCAGGTGGCGAATCCGGCGTTCAAAATTTAGGTGGTGGCGGCGGCGGTACCGATAATAACAATTATCCAGGAAAAGGTGGATCGGGTGTAGTAATCATTGCTTATCCAGATTCTAGTCGTGCATTAACTTCAATCAGTGGTGGACTATCATACGATCAACCAACAAGATCTGGATATAGAGTATATCGTTTTACTGGCGGCACAGGCACTATTAGTTGGTAATACTACATTATAAATAGTAAAGGAGATAATTTATGGATAATATTAAAGACATGGTAAATCACGCATTAGATGACAATCCAGTTGCTGCGCGTGATGCACTATACAACGAAATTAATGATAAGATTTTCGCAGCAATTCAACAACGTAAGATTGAAATTGCTGCATCCTTATTAGAACCTAAAGAATCGGAATAAACAAATGGCAAATAGATATTCATATCAAGTTCTGAAAGATGATACGCAACATGCAATCATCAAGTTAACTGGCGAGTTTGATGGCACTGGTCAAGAAAGTAACGTATCTAAAATCGCTGCTAATTCTTTATCCGGTGCATTAGCAACAAATGGATATCTTGTTGCAAATAATCAAGGTGGAGCTGCAAACACTCCTTTACCATACTATGGGTTATCAATTCATCGTCTTTGGTATGACTCGGATACTGCTACTGGAGATATTCAACTATATTGGGCAAATACTGCAACGTCGGCAGCAAATGGTGTTCCTATTATTTTCATGCAAGGTAGTGGTGAATATGACGGTAATGCCAACTGGATTACAATCAAGAATCCAACTGTTGGCGCTAACATGAATGGAGACATCGCACTCGTTACTCGTGGTCAAGTTGCTAATGCAAGTTACACACTCATTATTGAACTTCGTAAAGACAATGCACACTATCAACGTGGCCAGTTTACTGATCCTGCTGCATTCAACTATTCGCCATTTAATATGCGTCCATGATGTCCATTGTCTCAAGTATAATTAATTCACGGTATAGTGATGCAAAGAAGTTACTTGAGACAAGAATAGAAGAGATATTCTACGAGAAGTTGGAGGAGATAAAAGAAAGATTAGTTGATGAAATTTATGGAGACTACGAAGATTCATTAGATGAATCGATTCTCCATAATATCCAAAAGATTGGCAGAGCAAAACTAATTAAACTTCGTGTTCGTGGTGGCAAAGTACAACGTAGGAAGAAGTTCTCCGATGTTAAAGGTTACACACTACGCGGCGGACGAATGATTAGAATGTCTACGACTGAACGTAGAAATAGAAGAATGGCAGCAAGAAAGGCAAAGATTAAACGTCGGACAAAGATGAGTCAGATTCTTAGAAAAAGAAAAGTATCACTAAGAAAAAGAAGGAATATAGGGTTATGAAACTAATTAAAGAACTCGTTGAATCGGTCTCTTATCTCGTTGAAGAGAAAGATGGCAAGAAGACTATGTTCATCGAGGGACCATTTCTCGTTTACGATCAAAAGAATCGCAACGGTAGACTTTATGAAAAGCATGTCTTACATAAAGAAGTCAATCGTTATATGGAAGATTATATTAATAAGAACAGAGCATTCGGTGAATTAGGTCATCCAGAAACACCAACAATTAATCTTGAACGTGTTTCACATATGATTACACATCTGCATGACAACGGTAAACATTGGGTAGGTAAAGCGAAGATTCTCGAAACTCCAATGGGTAACATTGCAAAAAATCTGATTGACGGTGGCGCACAACTCGGTGTCTCTTCTAGAGGCATGGGTTCTTTAGTTAACAAGAACGGTGTCAATGTCGTTCAACCAGACTTTCATCTTGCCACAGCGGCAGATATTGTAGCAGACCCTTCAGCTCCTGGTGCATTCGTACAAGGAATTATGGAAGGTAAAGAATGGATGTTAGTAAATAATGTGTGGACTGAAGTACATCTCGAAGAAGCAAAACAAGAAATTGTAAAGGCCTCTAGAAAAGATATTGAAAAAGTCAGTTTACGCATTTTTGAAAATTTCATTAGAAAACTTTAATCTTATAAATAACAATATACAAAACCAAGGAGTTTTTCAAAATGGTTAAAAAATACAATTTGTCTGAAGCCGCTGCTGAAATTCTTGCTGCTTCTGTCAATTCAAAGCGTTCGCAACGTGACAGCGGTCCAAGCAAACTATCAGGTGACGTGGCATATGGCACTAAAGAAGTTGGCGATATTGGAACACAAGTCTTAAAGACAACCGACAGTGGTCCTGATCTAACAAGAGGTGTACCAACAGCAACTGCTCCTGGTGCAACACCTCCAGTTGGTTCAGAACCAATGAAGAAGTTAAAAGGTCAACCTTCTGAATCCGGTTCATCGGAACAACCAGAAGGCAAACCAGGTCGCCAAATGTTCGACAAGAACAAGGGGGCTACTTTCCAATCATACGGTGAAGCAGTCGAAGAAGAAGAGTATGAAGAGGAAGAGTTTGAAGAAGATGACGTTCTAGAAGAACAAATTGCATTCTTTGAAGAATATTCGGATGAAGAAATGATCAATATGTTATTTTCCGAAGGATACGATCTTGATGAAGCCGTTAGCAAATCTGGATACGTTGAACTTGCAAGAAGAGTTTCTGATCCAGAATATAATGGCACCACGGATCACGATGATGTTGTTGCTCGTGCAAGAAAAGTACACGGAGATAAATTCGCAAATGATTTAGAATCTGGTGCGCGTAAAATGCATTTCGGAAGAGATAATCATAAACATGGATTTGATAAATTAAACCACAGAATTAATCGTTCCATGACTCCTTCTCACGTTACAAAATCTGGCAAGTTGACTAAATCTTCACAGAAAGGTTTAAAGAGTTCTTTGAAAGAAGAAGAGAAAGAAGGTCATGAGGATGCTGCACAAGACAAGAAGATGATAAAAGCAATGATGAAGAAGAAAGACATGAAAGAAGATATCGACGCACTTCTACAGGGCGAGAATCTTTCTGAAGAGTTTGCTTCTAAAGCAGCAACAATCTTCGAAGCAGCAGTTAACTCAAGAGTTACTGAAATCGCCGAAGAACTTCAAGTCGAACTTCAAGAACAATTCTTTGATGCTATCGAACAGATCACAGAAGACTTCACCACAAAGATTGATGACTACCTCAACTATATGGTTGAGGAGTGGATGAAAGAGAATGAACTTGCAATCGAATCGGGTCTACGTACAGAAATCGTTGAAGACTTCATCGGTGGAATGCGTAATCTATTCATTGAACACTACATTGATATTCCAGAAGAGAAGGTTAATGTTGTTGACGAGTTAGCTGCTAAAGTTGAAGAACTTGAGGAGAAACTCAATGAAGAAATGCATCGTTCTATTCAGTTCAAGAAAGAAATCAATGAACACAAGAAACTAGAGGCAGTACAAACAGTTTGTGAAGGCCTCACGCAGACTCAAGTAGAAAAAATGAAAACGCTCGCAGAGAGTGTTGATTTTACTACTGAAGAAGAGTTCGCAGAAAAACTAGAAACACTTAAAGAAGCATACACAGGTACTTCTGGTGTTAAGTTTGGCGAAAGATCTGCACTAGAAGAAGGTATCGATGTTGAGGAAGTGAAAACAGATCGTGTTTCATATGACCCACTAATCGATGCTGTCGCTAAAACAATCTCTAAATCTGTTATTAAATAAATAAGACAGACTCAAAACTTAGGAGTAATTAAATGTTTTTATCAGAAGAACTCAAACAAAAATGGAGCCCTATTCTAGAGCATCCAGATCTAGACAAGATTAAAGATCCATATAGAAAGGCTGTTACAGCAATGGTTCTTGAGAACCAGTCGCAAGCTATGGCATCTGACCGTGCTAACATGGGCATTCTAAACGAGACAATCTCGTCGCCAGGTCCAGTTAACGCAACAGGCGCAGGTATCTCTAACTTCGATCCAATCCTAATCAGCTTGGTTCGCCGTGCTCTACCTAACCTAATCGCTTATGACGTTGCTGGCGTTCAGCCAATGACAGGTCCTACTGGCCTTATCTTCGCAATGCGCGCTCGTTACTCGGGTCAAGCTGGTACCGAAGCATTCTTCAACGAGGCTAATACTCAGTTCTCTGGTGTTGGTTCGGATACAAACCGTTTCGGTTTTGCAAACAACCTAGTATCTGATACAAGCACAAACCCAGTTGCTTCATTGACTGCTAACGCATTCACATCTGGTATCGGTATGGCTACTGCTACTGGTGAGTATCTAGGTTCGGATAATGGTACTGCAAACACACAGTTTGGTCAGATGGCATTCTCGATTGAGAAAGTTACTGTTACTGCACAGACTCGTGCTCTAAAGGCTGAGTACTCGTTAGAACTCGCACAAGACTTGAAAGCAATTCATGGTCTTGATGCTGAGACAGAACTATCGAATATTCTTTCGACAGAGATTCTTTCTGAGATCAATCGTGAAGTTATTCGTACCATCTATACAGTTGCTAAGCCAGGCGCACAGTTTGGTGTTACAACAACTGGTACATTTGACCTAGACACAGACTCTAACGGTCGTTGGTCGGTTGAGCGTTTCAAAGGCTTGATCTTCCAAATCGAACGTGATGCAAACGTTATCGCTAAAGAGACTCGTCGCGGTAAAGGTAACGTCATGATCGTTTCGTCTGACGTTGCTTCTGCAATGGCAATGGCTGGTGTTCTACAGTACACACCTGCACTTTCGGCTGATCTACAAGTTGATGACACAGGCAATACATTTGCTGGCTTGTTACATGGTCGCATCAAAGTGTACATCGATCCATACTTCGGTGGTTACACAAGCAACCAGGAACTAGTCACAGTTGGTTACAAAGGTACATCGCCTTATGACGCTGGCTTGTTCTATTGCCCATACGTTCCTCTACAAATGGTTCGTGCAGTTGACCAGTTCACATTCCAACCAAAGATTGGATTTAAGACTCGTTACGGCATGGTTGCAAACCCATTTGCGGGCGGTACGAACGTTGATTACGGTCAGTTGTATGCCAAGCGCAATACATACTATCGTATCTTCCGCGTTCAGAACTTAATGTAATTTTGATTAAATCACCATCAGAGTGATTTTAAAGAGGGGCAGAGATGCTCCTCTTTTTTTGTTCTTTAGTCTTGTTACACTTTTATTAAGGAGATCAAAATGTTAGTTCAATTAGAAGTAAATGGTTTATCAGTTTGCGTGACTTTGGATGAAGGCGATAATATTGACGCTGCAATGGAATTGGTTGCACAAATCAAAACATTGGCTGAAGAGTTAGCACTATATGATGACGTTGAAGTTTATATCGCTTCGCCGGATCTTGAAGAAGAAGACTTAGAAGAGTATGAAGAAGAGGAAGAAGAATAATATTTTTTAAAAGGAGTAAATGAAATGGCACAAATGGAAGAAAATGAAGTTGTTGTTACACAAACAACACACACAGTAACAGTTTCTATTGCAACAGAGCAACACGAATTTGATAGTTCAGTTGTCTCAGGTGGCATTAGAGTCAGTCTAGGCGATGCTCGTGTACAGTTTTTATCTCATGCACCATATGAAGTTGTTTTTGCAAATGTTGATGCTGGCGATTATGTCATCACAGCAGTTGCAGTTGATACTAATGGTGTTGCACTAAGTGAACCAATCACAGGATCAGTTTCTATTGCAGCTGATGTACCACAACCTGAAATTACAGAAGTTGTTACACCTAAAGTTGTAATTGATGTGCCTGCTTCGTTGACAGTTACAGTTTCGTAATCATGTTTATTGATTTTGTTAAATGGTTTATCAGTCGTTTTTGTCCAAGAAAAAACAAGATTGATATTCCAGTTTCTATGAAAGTGAAATTCTGATACGGAAGAGGATCTTTTGATCCTCTTTCTCTTTGTAGATAAATAGAGAATAAAAGGAGTTTCTTCTGAATGAATTCTCTACAAGACATCAACAGTCCATCATACTCGACTAAACCAAGCAATACTAATTTAGTTCAACCAACTAAATATATTTTGTCATTTCCAGAGATCAATGATGCTGTATATTTTTGCCAATCAGTAAATGTTCCTGGTGTACAGATGGGTGAAGCAATACACTTCACGCCAAATTTAGACTTGTATGTTCCTGGTACTAAGATGACTTATTCGCCATTTGAAATGACATTTCTGGTGAATGAAGATCTCTCATCCTGGATTCGCATACATAATTGGATACGTGGTATCACTACTGAGATGCAATCGCGTGAGACAACTTACAACAGAACCAATGCAATATTGACTGTTCTATCTGGATTAAATAATCCAAAGATTAGAGTTAAGTTTGATAGAATCTTTCCTACATCACTTTCTGATTTAGAATTTGATACAAAACAATCGGCAGATGAACACATCGTGGCAACAGCAACTTTTCGATATGACTTTTTCGACATAGAGGTACTGTAATATTTGGAGATATAATGAGTGAACTTGAAAATGTAATGAAATCGTGGGATGAAGACAGTATAATTAATCCAACTGAACCTGGCAAAGAATTACTAAAGATACCAGTACTACATAACAAATACGTTAAACTACTAATAAAAAATAAACTATCAGTCAAAAACATTAACTTCGAATATTCTAAACTACGTAGAATTAAAGAAGAATACTATAATGGATCACTTTCACAAGAAGAACTGAATCAGTATGGATGGGAACCATTTCTTCTAAGTCTTAGGACTAAAAATGGCGTAGATAAGTACATAGACTCTGATGAAGAATTGATCAAATTGTTAAAGAGAAAAATGATGGTAGAAGAAACTGTCTTTCTATGTGAATCTATCATAAAAGAATTGAACAGTAGAACGTTTCAATTGAGAGACTATATTTCTTGGGAAAAGTTCATCGGTGGAAACTAAACTCACAGTAATCAGAAAGAATGAAGCATATGTGAAAGTACTGTGTGAAAAAGATATAGCACGAGAACTTTCTGATTACTTCACCTTTACTGTGCCAGGTCATCAATTCACTCCAGCTTTTCGTAAAAGGCAATGGGATGGTAAGATACGTCTTTTTGATTCAAGATCAAACGTAATTACACACGGATTACTCTCTTACATCGAAACTTTCTGTGAAGAAAGATCGATTAAACTTGAGTATGGTGATCCTCGTCCTGATCTACTTGAGAATTACCCTTTAGCTTTAGCTGATAAATTCATCTCTTCTTTGACTGTACAGTCTATGAATAAAGACATATCTGTTCGTGACTACCAGAAAGAAGCATTCGTTCATGCAATTAGGAACAAAAGATCATTATTACTCTCACCTACAGCATCAGGTAAGTCATTAATCATCTACCTAATCATACGTCAGCTTCTGGATTACAAGTGTTCTAAAGGATTAATCATTGTTCCTACTACAGCACTAGTAGAACAGCTTTATTCTGACTTTGAAGATTATTCATCTCTTAACGGGTGGGACGCTAAAACCAGCATACACAGAGTGTATCAAGGTAGAGACAAGATGTCAAGCGCTCCTTTGATTATTTCTACTTGGCAATCCCTGTATCAATTACCAAGTGAATACTTTGAACAATTTGATTTTGTATTAGGCGATGAAGCACATCTATTTAAAGCACAATCTCTTGTTAAAATAATGACTTCTTGCATCAATGCAAAGTACAGAATTGGACTTACCGGTACTCTTGATGGAACGAAGACTCACAAACTGGTACTAGAAGGTTTGTTTGGTCCTGCAAATAAAGTTATTACGACTAAAGAATTGATGGACAACAAACAGTTGGCAGAGTTCTCAATTAAATGTTTGATACTTAAACATGATGATGAGATATGTAAACTCATGATGGAAAAATCATATCAAGAAGAAATTGAATACTTGTTTCTATCTGAATCTAGAAATAAGTTTATCAGAAATCTAACAATATCAATGAAAGGAAATTCATTACTTCTCTTTCAATATGTTGACAAACACGGTAAAGTACTGTATGATATGATCAGAAACGCAGATATTATTGGTGAAAGAAAGGTATTCTTTGTTTATGGTGGAACTGATACAGAAACTCGTGAAGAAATTCGTAAGATTACTGAGACAGAAACAGATTCAATCATAGTCGCCAGTTATGGAACATTCTCGACTGGTGTGAATATTCGTAATCTCCATAATGTTATTTTTGCGTCACCATCAAAGTCTAGAGTTCGCAATCTCCAATCGATTGGACGTGGACTTAGACTTGGTAATAATAAAACAAAAGCAACACTATACGATATAGTTGATGACTTACGGTATAAAAATCATATGAACTTCACTCTAAGACACTTTGTTGAAAGAACGAAGATCTACAATGAAGAGAAGTTCACATACAAATTATATAAAATAGGACTGACATATGAAAACAACAATCAAGATTTTCAGACTTAATTGCGGTGAAGACATAATCGCAAAAGTTGAAAAGAAAGATAATAAATACAAATTAATACATCCAATTGTGTTTATGTTAAGGAATGATAACAAAACTGGAAATCAAGTTGTAAATATGTCTTTTTGGTTACCTGTTAGTTTGATGGATAAAAATGAGGCGATTATTGAGAATAGAGACATACTTACCGTGATTGATCCTTCTGATGATTTTGCTGAATATTATTTGGGTGCTGTTGAAAGTATCAACAGTAGTTTGATGTATTTCAAATCTGATGATGATGATGAACCATTGACTGAAGAAAATATGATGTCTATTTTGGATTCTATGACTGTTGGTAATAACAATAATTTAATTCACTAACCTCAGGAGATATCATGGAAAAGAAAGAAAGTGGTTCGAAAAAACACTATATTAATAACGCAGACTTTTGTAAAGCGTTGATTGACTATAAGTCAAAAGTTGAATTGTCAATAACGAACAACACAACAAAACCAGCAATACCAAATTATATTGGTGAGTGTTTCCTCAAGATTGCACATGGTCTATCACACAAACCAAACTTCATCAATTATTCATATCGTGACGAGATGATTGCAGATGGTATTGAGAACTGCATTATGTACTTTGAGAACTTTGATCCATTGAAGTCTAGTAATCCATTTGCATACTTTACACAAATCGTGTACTACGCTTTTCTTCGAAGAATTCAGAAAGAAAAGAAACAGATGTATGTCAAGTACAAATCTACTGAACAGTTTGGTATTCTAGATGAGTCTGAACTGTTGGGTTATGAGGAAGCAACTGGTAAACAATTCGAACTCTATGATAACATTTCTGATTTTATTTCCACTTTTGAAGAGTCTAAAAAGAAAAAGAAAGAGTTGAAGAAGTCGAAGGGCATTGAGAACTTCTTGGAGACTTGACATTCTCAAATTTGTGTGATATGATTTGAAAAATTAGGAGATATTATGGCAGTTTATCGTAAACTTACTAATGATGTGTACGCACGAAAAACAATTACGAATTCGTACACTTATTGGGATGATGCGTTCAATCCGGAAGAACTGGACAAATTAGTAGATTATTGTGACAAGTTTGAACTCCAGAAAGGAATGACGTTAGGTAATTTAAATAAAACATCCGATGATGATGAGGTTGATAATAGAGAACCTGCGCCAGAGGTTCGGCGATCTGATATTAAGTTTCTGACACTAAATGAACATAATCAATGGATTTTTGAAAGAATCAACGGTGTCATTGAAATTCTAAATGATAGATTCTACAATATGGATCTGTATGGTTATGACTCTCTTCAATATACAGAATACAATTCTGAAGAGAAAGGTCACTATGGCTTTCATATGGATTCAGCAGTTGGTGGTGCGAATGCTATCGGTGATACTCGTAAACTATCTCTATCAATGTTCTTAAATGATCCAAGTGAATACAAAGGTGGTAAGTTTCAATTCAATGAAGGTACTGAAAAGAATGCAATTGATGTACCTCAAGTTAGAGGTAGAATGATTGTGTTCCCATCTTTTATGATTCATCGAGTAACACCAGTGACAAAAGGAGTTCGTAAGTCTTTGGTTGCATGGGTTCTTGGGCCCAAGTTTAGATAAGGAGAAATGTATGGGTAAGATGAAAAATCACGTTAATAGATTGATTGAAAAACATCAGATGTTGAAAAAAGAAGTCACTCAACTTGAAATGTCACATGCATCTGACTATCAGATTCGTGAAGTTAAAAAGAAGAAACTCAGACTAAAAGATGAGATTGATAGAATGCAAACCCTTGAGAAATTTTATCCATCTTCATTCTAATCTATGAAAGTTGCAATTATAACGGATCAACACTTTGGTGCTAGAGGTGACGCAATTCACTTCCTAGATTACTACGAGAAGTTTTACAAAGAAACTTTCTTCAAAGTTATCGATGAAAACAATATCAATACTGTGTTGACTCTTGGTGATACGTTTGATCGTCGGAAGTTTATTAACTTCTATTCTTTTCATCGTGCAAAGTCGATGTTCTTTGATGAGTTGTATAGTCGTAAGATTCAAGTGTATATGCTTGTTGGTAATCACGATACTTACTATAAGAATACTAACGATGTTAATTCGCCTGAACTTCTTTTAGAAGAGTATGATAACATCACGGTTATTAACACACCACAAACTATCATCGTAGACTCTACTGATATTTGTATGATGCCTTGGATATGTGCAGATAATTACAATCTGTCTCTTCAAGAGATTAAAACGACTGACGCAACTATCTGTATGGGTCATTTTGAAATTCTTGGATTCACGATGCATCGAGGTGCGGTATGTACTGATGGTCTTGATTCATCAATGTTTGATAAATTTGATCTAGTGTTTTCTGGACACTATCATCATAGATCAAACAATGGAAAAATCTATTACTTAGGTAATCCATATGAATTGAATTGGATGGACTACAATGATCCACGAGGATTTCACTTATTCGATATCGAGACTAAAGAATTGGAGTTCATTGAAAATCCAAATCGAATGTTTCATCGAATTGTGTATGATGATAAAGTTGAAAGTCTTCAGTCCATTTCAAATAAAGACCTATCTCCATACAAAGGAACATATGTCAAAGTGGTCGTAGTGAATAAGACTAATCCATATATGTTTGATGTATTCATCAATAATCTTTATAAAGAAAATCCAATTGATATTTCAATTGCAGAAGACTTCGTTGACATTGAAGATTTAGAAGAAGATGTTGTCAATGAAACAGAAGATACTACTACAATCTTAAATAAGTACGTTGACAACTTGACAACCGATCTGAATAAAGATAAACTTAAAGGTCTCCTCAGAGAACTCTACGTCGAAGCACTAAATCAAGAAGTATGATTACATTTACAAAAATTAGGTGGAAGAACATTCTCTCCACGGGGAATGCTTTTACCGAGATTGACTTGACTCGATCCACCAACACACTCATAGTGGGACAGAATGGTGCTGGAAAATCAACCATACTTGATGCTTTTACGTTTGTTCTTTTTGGCAAACCGTTTAGGAAGATCAACAAACCCAATCTACTGAATTCAATCAATCAGTCAAATGGTGTTGTTGAAGTTGAGTTTACGATTGGTAAGAAAGAGTATAAAGTAATTCGTGGATTGAAACCTAATGTCTTTGAAATATTCTGCGATAACATTCTTCTTAATCAAGATGCAAAAGCAAAAGACTATCAAGAATATCTCGAAAAGTTTATTCTAAAACTAAACTATAAGTCTTTCACACAAGTTGTGATTCTTGGTTCGGCATCATTTGTTCCGTTCATGCAGTTGTCTGCTGCCGATCGGCGTACAATCATTGAAGATTTACTTGACATTGGTATCTTCTCTTCGATGAATGCCGTTGTTAAAAATGAATTGAGTGATCTTAAAGATAAACAAAAAGATGTTGATTATGAGATGAAACTGGTCGCAGAGAAGATTAAGATTCAGAAACAGAACATCGAAGATCATAAAACAAATTCTGCAAGTGAGATTGCCAAGAAACGCGAAGAGATTGAGTCAAACAATACCTCTATTGATAAACTCAAAAGTGATATTACTTTAATTGAGAAACATGTGGATCAATTATTAGACACTCTAAAAGATAGAGCATCTACTGAACAGAAGTCCAAGAAGATGCTCCAGATTGAGGCAAAGTTTGAAAATAACAACTCTAAAATTAAAAATGAAATAGAGTTCTATGAGAACAACGACAACTGCCCTACTTGTCATCAATCAATTCATGAGGATCACAAAACAAAAAGCATTCAAGAAAAGAGAGAGAAATTAACAGAGATCGAAAAAGCAACTGAGTTGTTGTTGGTTGAAATTGAAAAGAACAATAAAAGACTTGATGATATTACAAAGACTCAAGAGAACATTAGAAATCACAATTCAGAAGTTGTAAAGTTAAACACTCAATTTAAATCATTGAACACATACAACACAAAGTTGTTGAATGAGATTGCACAGATTGAGAAGAATACTGCATCGTTTGAAACTGACAACGCTAAGCTGAAAGAATTGAAAGTGTTGTTGGAAGGTCATGTCAGAAATGCAAAGCAGTATGCAGAAGATAAACAGTATTATGAATATGCATCAACTCTATTAAAAGACACAGGTATTAAAACTAAAATCATCAAACAGTATTTGCCTGTAATGAACAAGTTGATTAATAAATATCTTGCCGCGATGGACTTCTTTGTTAACTTCAATCTTAATGAAAACTTTGAAGAGACTATTAAGTCCAGACATAGAGATGAGTTTTCTTACGCATCTTTCTCTGAGGGTGAAAAGATGCGTATAGATTTGGCACTCTTGTTTACTTGGCGGCAAGTTGCAAAGATGAAGAACTCAGTAAACACGAATCTTCTAATACTTGATGAAGTGTTTGACTCATCTCTAGATGGAGTTGGAACAGAAGAGTTTCTTAAACTTCTAAACTCTTTAGATACAAATACAAATGTGTTTGTTATATCGCATAAGGGTGATCAACTCTTTGACAAGTTCAGATCGGTAATTAAATTCGAAAAGCGAAACAATTTTTCACAGGTGGCAAAATGAGTGATGTTATTACGTTCAATACAGAAACATGGAAAGATGATTTAAAATCACCAAAAATGACTGTTACTACTAAAGTTAGTACTTTCAAGTTGGTGTCTGAGAATGATCCGATTCTCAAAGAAGTTATTCCAGAATTTGACTTTGATAAACCTCCAGTTGATCCTAATGCGTTTGCAAGTTCTCTTGTTGAGACTTGTATTAAACATGAAGGATTTGGACTATCTGCAAATCAATGTGGATTCAGGCATCGTGTATTCGTTGTTGGTGCTGGAGAAGAATACGTTGCATTCTATAATCCAAAGATTGTTTCATCATCAGGGTCTACAAAGTTACCAGAAGGATGTTTATCATTCAAGAATCTTTATCTAGAGGTTGAAAGACCTGAAACGATTGAGGTTGAATATCAAGACTTTACTGGTACACATAAAACTGCCAAATTTAGTGGACTCACGGCACGGTGTTTCCAACATGAGCTTGACCACCTGAACGGAGTGTGTTACACTAAGCATGTTGGTCCTGTTGCCCTCAAGATGGCGAACAAGAGGAGAATCAAATTTATCCATTCGACAGACTAGGAATACATAATGAAAGTGAATGAAAGTACAGAATATGAAAATTGCATTGGTGTAAGAGACACATCGCAAGCAATTACTTTTGAAGATTTACTTGGTGAGATCCAAGATCCTTCTACCAGTACTCCTGATTGGAAGAAACATTGGAAAGGAATGCCTGAATATGAACAGGATAAGAATCCACCTTATAAACAAATCTATTTGAACTTCCGTAACAAAGAAGACTATGAAGCATTTGCTAAACTGGTTGATCAGAATTTGTCTGAAAAAACTAAAAGTATTTGGTATCCAAAACTAGATCGTGAAGAGAACTCTCTGATGAGATGGATTGAAGAATGACAAACCCCGTTCATCCTGTTTATATTATTTCTAAATCTCGACATGAGAGTATGAAGACTTCTAGATCTTTGTCTAGAATGAAAGTACCTCATTACATTACGATAGAACCACAAGAAGAGAAACTGTATGAACAAGCACTTGATAACTTTAAGATTAGAGATTATGTAACTCTTTTGGTTGCTCCATTCTCTAATCATGGTGATGGACCAGGACGTGCAAGAAATTGGTGTTGGGATCATGCAATCTCTATTGGCGCTGATAAACATTGGGTTCTAGATGACAATATTGATGACTTCTATCGATTGAACAACAACAAACGTATTCGTGTTGAGTCTGGCGCAATCTTTAAGGCAGCAGAAGACTTTGTAGATCGATATGAAAATGTTCCAATCTCTGGATTTCAATATCGATTCTTTATTGCACCAAATAGTTTTTATCCACCGTATGTTAAGAATACACGAATCTATTCTACTCTTTTGATTTCTAATGATTGTAAACATCGGTGGCGTGGTCGATACAATGAAGATACGGATATCTGCCTTCGTGTTCTAAAAGATGGTGATTGTACTATTCAATTCAATGCTTTTCTACAAGGTAAAGCAGCAACACAAACCGTCAAAGGTGGCAATACAGAAGAGTTCTACCATAAAGAAGGCACGATGTCTAAAGAAGAGTGGAGAGATGGTAGACTTAATCCAGAAGGCACGAGAAACAAATCTCAAATGTTAGTCGATCTTCATCCTGATGTTGCAACAATGGTTAAGAAGTACGGACGTTGGCACCACTACGTCGATTACTCTGTCTTTAAGAAGAATGAATTAAAATTAAAACCTGATGTTGTTGTACCAGAAGGTACCAACAACTACGGTATGAAACTCGTCAGAAATTTTGGAAAGCAAAATTCGCTTGACATCCCGCATATATAGTAGTATACTATATTTTACTCGCAAGAGTATTTTTCGTGAACTGATAATGGAGAAACACAATGGAAAAATTGAATGTTAAGAATCGTATGCTTGCCGTCCTCAAACAGAAAGAGGGATACAACACCTTTACTGTGAAGCAAGCGCGCCGTCGTTTTGGTATTGAGAACGTCGCTGCACGGATCAGCGAACTTCGTCAAGAAGGTCATTGCATTTATACAAACACAAAAACTTTGCAAGATGGACGTAAGATTAACTTTTATCGGTTAGGCACTCCAACTAAAGGTCTTGTTAAAGCTGCACTACAATCTGGTTATTCACTAGGTTAATATCATCTCGTAGATGGTAAGAGGAGCGTAATGCTCCTCTTTTTTTCTATAAAAATGGAGTTGTTATGGAAATTTCTATCAAAGCCGAAGAGTTGCAAAAGAAAAGCATCTTCGTTGCTACACCAATGTATGGTGGGCAAAATCACGGACTCTATATGAAAGCATGCCTTGATCTTCAAGGTCTTTGCGTTCAGTATGGAATCAATATTAAATTCTCGTTTCTATTCAATGAGTCGTTGATTACTCGTGCGCGAAACTATCTTGTTGATGAGTTCTTGCATCGGTCGGATTGTACACATCTTTTGTTTATCGACTCTGATATCCATTTCAATCCACAAGATGTACTTGCTATGCTTGCATTGGACAAAGATGTTGTCGGTGGTCCATATCCTAAGAAGTCGATCAAATGGCGCGCTGTTAAAAAAGCAGTCGAATCTAATCCTGATATTGATCCAGGTCTTCTTGAGAAAGTTACTGGTGATTATGTGTTCAATCCAGTTAAAGGTACTTCACAGTTCTCTGTGTCTGAACCATTGGAAGTAATGGAAATCGGTACTGGCTTTATGATGGTAAAGCGTGAAGTGTTTCCTCAGTTTGAGAAACAGTATCCAGAATTGAAATACAAACCAGATCATGTTGGTCAAGCTAACTTTGATGGCACTCGATACATTCATGCATTCTTTGATACTGTGATTGATAAAGTGTCTGAACGTTATCTATCAGAAGATTATATGTTCTGCCAGTGGTGGCGTAATATGGGTGGCAAGATTTGGTTATGCCCATGGATGCGCACTCAACATATTGGCACATATCACTTCCAAGGAGATATGCCAGCAGTGGCAAATTATGTCGGAGAAATGTAATGTTTGTTGGAATTCTTGGCTTTATTGGATCAGGTAAAGGTACTGTTGGAGACATTTTATCTGATGTTGGTTTTGAAAAGATTAGTTTTGCATCCCATCTTAAAGATGTAACTTCTGTTATGTTTGGATGGGATCGCAATCTACTTGAAGGTGATACTGATGAATCACGAGAATTTCGAGAAGAAGTAGATCCATTTTGGTCTGATAAACTTGGACGTAAGTTTACACCTCGTCTTGCATTACAACTAATGGGCACAGAAGTTGGACGTAATGTATTTGGCGAAAACATTTGGATTCATTCATTAGAGAATAAAATCAAAGATGTAAGTAAACATTACGTTGTTACAGATGTACGATTTCAAAATGAAATTGATTGGATTAGAAAACAAAAAGGTATTCTAATCGAAATCAGAAGAGATAAACTTCCATTGTGGTATAACGTAGCTGATAAAGCTAACAATGGTTGCCAACATTCTATCTCGGTCATGAAAGATATTGAAATTCACGAGTCTGAGTGGAAATGGATTAACAAACAAAACGTAGACCATGTGGTCAGAAACGATGGAACTCTTGAAGATCTACGAGAAAGTATGATTTTGTGCTTGAAAATGTTTTATGGTTATGATATGATTGATGAACTTACTAAAGGAGTATTGTGATGAAACTGTCGCCCGACACTATGAATATTTTGAAAAACTTTACTGGAATTAACGAAAGCATCTTTGTTAAACCTGGTAATGTACTTGAAACCATCTCAAAGAAGAAGAACATTCTTGCACGAGCAGAAGTTGCTGAATCTTTTCCAACTGAGTTTGGCGTGTATGATGTAAATAACTTTCTAAGTGTTATTACACTTGATCGTACTGGTATTCCAGAACTTGAGTTTAATGATAAAGAGATTTTGATCAGTACGCATTCTGGTCGTAGTAAAATTCGATATCGAAAAGCAGCAAAGGAAACTATTCTTATCCCACCAGAAAAGGGTATTAATATGGATTCAGCCGAGATTAAATTAACTTTTGCTGCCGTGGACTTTGAATGGATTACTAAAGTTGCAAGTGTTTTGAGTTCTCCAAATATTGCATTCGTTTCTGATGGTAAAAATGTTTCGGTTGAAGCATTTGATAAACTTGATGTTGCAACACATGCAAACTCAACTGATATTGGTGAATTTATATCAGAGAAACCATTCAAGATGATTTTTGCTTCTGAGAATCTTAAATTGATTGCCGGTGCATATGATGTTATCATCTCTTCAAAAGGTATTGCACATTTCAAAAACAAAAATGCTCCAGTTGAATACTGGATCACTATTGAAACTGGTTCTAAGTACGGCGCTTGATTATTTTTTATATTATGGAGATTGTGAATGGAAAATCAAATGTTGTGGGTCGAGAAATATCGCCCACGCAAAGTTGCTGATTGTATTCTCCCGGAAACTCTTAAATCTACATTTCAGGAATATGTTAATAGAAAAGAAATCCCAAATCTGCTTCTTGCTGGATCCGCGGGTGTTGGTAAAACAACAGTCGCAAAAGCCCTCTGTGAAGAAGTCGGATGTGACTATATCGTCATCAACGGGTCAGACGAGAGCGGCATTGACACATTCCGTAGCAAAATTAAAAATTATGCATCCTCAATGAGTCTTTCTGGTGGTCGAAAGGTCATCATCATTGACGAGGCAGATTATCTAAATCCTAACTCAACTCAACCCGCACTTCGTGGTGCGATTGAAGAGTTTGCAATTAATTGTTCATTCATCTTTACTTGTAATTACAAGAATCGCATCATCGATCCACTTCATTCTCGGTGTTCTGTCATTGAATTCAAGATTGAAAATGGACAGAAAGCAAAGATGGCAACTAAATTCTTTAAACGAGTTGAGAACATTCTTCGCAACGAGAATATTGAATTTGATAAAGAAGTTGTTGCTGCTGTTATTACAAAACACTTTCCAGACAATCGGCGCATTCTAAATGAATTGCAACGATATGCTGTGTTTGGTTCTATTGATAAAGGTATTCTTGCAGCAGTTGCTGATGTTCAACTTACTGGACTAACTAAATCATTGAAAGAAAAAGACTTTACTTCTATGCGGAAGTGGGTCACAAACAATCTTGATAATGATCCTAAAACAATTCTTCGTAAGATTTATGATTCATTATATGATCTATTGAAACCAGATAGTATTGCTCCTGCTGTGTTGGTTCTATCTAAGTATCAATATCAATCTGCATTCGTTGCAGATCAAGAGATTAATCTAGTTGCATGTCTTATTGAATTTATGGTTGAGTGTGAGTTCAAATGAAATTTGATCTATATGGAAATAAAATATTAGATGCTTCTGATTTTTCTAAGAAAATAATGAAACATTTTAATGATCAACAAGAGATTAGAATCTATCATAGTTTTGGAACAAAAAGTGGTCATGAAAATGATTGTTCTACTATTTTCCCTAGATCTGCAATATATTGCATTTATAAAAATGGTAAACCAATATATGTCGGTCTAAGTCGAAATTCTACTCATAATAGGATAGGTAGATTTGTTCAAGGTGCTTTAAATAAAGAAACTAAGAACACTAAACATCCTGGTGGCCGACGATACCGTATAGAATATGGTGATGACTTACGAGGATTAAGTGTTAAGTATTTTGATATGACAAAGATAAATCTTCCAGAATACATCTCTATGGAAGAAATTGAACTTGATCTAATTCGTAAATTGAAACCAAAGTTGAATATTCAAATTCGAAACTTCGCACACATTGAACAATGTTCATTAGAGGCACTATAATGGATTTATTCAAAGACATTATTCCATCTATACTTCAAACTAAGAAGTACACTTTTTCAGAAGAGTCGTATAAACCATACGTTGCAAATAAAGCATTATCTTATCATATCGATTGCGTTCCATATGCAAATCAAATGAATATGTCTACATCACTTGATTCTGAATTGCAATATCAGTATCTTCTAAATACTATTCGTGGGATGAAACGAAAGTTTCAACCATGGCAAAAAGCAAATAGTATTGAAGATTTGGATTGTGTTAAAGAATACTTTGGTTACTCTAATGCGAAAGCAAAAGAAGCACTACGTATCTTAAATAAAGACCAGATATCTTTGATAAAAGAAAAACTAGACAAAGGTGGAGTGAAGAATAATGATAAGAATCGAAGATCTGGTTGAAGTAACACTCGATCAAAAGGACGACTTTCTTAAAGTCCGTGAAACGTTGACACGTATTGGTGTTGCATCAAAGAAAGAAAAGACTCTCTTTCAATCATGTCACATTCTACATAAACAGGGTAAGTACTATATTGTCCACTTTAAAGAGTTGTTCGCTTTAGATGGTAAAGAAACTGACTTCTCTGAGAATGATGTGGCACGTAGGAACACCATTGCAAATCTACTAGAAGATTGGGAACTTCTAAGAATCGTAGATGAATATAAGACTGAAGAACCAACAGTCTCGTTGTCACAAATCAAAATTCTTTCACATAAAGAAAAAGGTGAGTGGCAACTCGTACCCAAGTACAATATAGGGTCAAAAAAAGTACTCAATAAAGAGTAAATTTGTATAAATAATATCGTGGATGCCGATTGGATCCATACTATTATCAACTCGCTTTAATTAGGAGAAATCTATGACGCACATTTCGTTGCCGTATGGCAAATCTTTGCTTCCAGCCACCGTTGGCTTTGATCGTCTTCTCAGTACATTCGAAGAATTCGATAACATACTGTCAACTAAGACGCAGACTTATCCACCATACAATATCATCAAAGAAGATGAATGTAATTACACTATTGAAATTGCAGTCTCTGGCTTTAAACGTGATGACATTGAAATCACAACTGAGGGTGGAAAGTTAACAGTCGGTGGTTCAATTAAAACCACAAGAAGCTCTGAGAACTTTCTACATCGTGGAATTGGCAATCGTGACTTCTTCCATAAGTTTGTTCTTGCTGAAACCATCGTTGTGAGGGATGCTGATCTAGTTGATGGTCTTCTTGTTATTAAACTGGAGAATGTTATTCCAGAAGAGAAGAAGCCTCGCAAGATTCCTATCGGTCAAACTGTTGCACCTAAACAACAGTTGAAAGGTAAGACTTGACAACTAGTCTAGTGTGATGTATAATTCCAAGTAAGCGTAAAAACTTACTTGGAATCTAAATTATGAAAAAGAATCATCTAAACAAACCAATCAAACTGCGGAACAAAGTGACGCAGGATATCTACTTTACTTTCCACGATTGGCCGTCAAAAGAAATTGATGGTGTCAGTTTTGTTTCTGTTGTACCCGATAATCTACTAAATAAACTTCCGATGCAAAAACATTGGATGCGTGAAGATTCTTTAGTCAAATCAAAATAACCGCCTGTAGCTCAGTGGATAGAGCAACAGCCTTCTAAGCTGTGGGTCGCAGGTTCGATCCCTGCCAGGCGGGCCAAATTAAAATAGGAGTTTATATGAAATACGAATGTCAAGTATGCAATCATATTCATGATGAAGAAGTTGATGGTAAGTTTGAAGACTTGCCTATGTTCTATCTTTGTCCAAGTTGTGGTTGTCACAAAGATGAATTTGTCCCTTTGGAAACTGAATGAAACAAAAGTTTATCGATGCATATATGAAAACAGCTGAAGTGTTCGCTGAACTATCTTCTGCTAGGCGACTTCATGTTGGTGCGATTGTTGTAAAAGATGATCGTATTATTTCAATCGGATATAACGGTATGCCATCTGGTTGGAATAACAATTGTGAAGATGAGATACAACAAGTTGACGCACAAGATTTTCTGCGTATTACGTTAAAAACTAAACCCGAGGTATTACATGCTGAAACCAATGCTATTGCAAAGTTGGCTAAGTCTACAGAGTCTGGAGACGGTGCTACTATGTTCGTTACTCATGCACCTTGTATGGATTGCGCTAAGTTAGTATATCAATCTGGCATTACAAGTTTGTATTATAGAAATTCTTATCGTGATGAGTCTGGTTTGAACTTTCTAAGAACTGCTAATGTTGGGATCTATCAAGTTAGTCTCTAGTAATTCAAAGTCATTTATGCCAAAGTGATAGTCCTCTAGTATTTCTAACATGAGTTTAAATACTACCATCTGTCTAGTTAGATTTGATAGATCAGATTCTCTTCGTTTGATTAAATTTTCAACAAAGTTCTTGAGTATATTTTCACCTTTGGACTTATTCCAAAGTTTCTCATAAGTAAGTTTAGAGTTGCGAATGTGTCTCTTACAAGTTTCAATCTGATCAATAACTGTCTGTGATGCCTGATTAACATCAGATTTCATTTTCAAAATAGGATCATCAATCTCGCTGTTTAGATCTGGTACATAGTGATTAATCATATTACTAAGACGTTCTAGTGCTTCATTTCGAATAGTAAACTCTGCACTAAATTTACCTGTTCGATCATACTCTTGTCTTCTTATAGGATCACTAAGTACTTCATATGCTAGTTTAATTCGCTTGAATCGTTCTTCATCACCACCCTCTTTATCTGGATGATATTTTTGTGCATATATTCTATAGTTATGTCTAATTTCTTCTTGTGAAGCTGTTGACAAAACGCCTAGTTCTTGATATAGTGTCATTGTTGTTCTTTTTGTTTTATTTATAAAATGCCCTGGTGGTGGAATGGTAGACACGCTGGTCTTAGAAGCCAGTGCTTAATCGCGTGAGAGTTCGAGTCTCTCCTAGGGCACCACTCAATAGGAAATTGTTATGTTTATTAAACTTACTAATGCTTCACCTGCACATAAAGGCAAACATCTTGCTCTTCGTAAAGATTTGATTATCTCTGTTTATCGCAACATTGCTATCCGTGAAGATGAGTCTATTGAAGAAGTGACTTATGTGTTTGCACCACCACATGGTACGTGGGAAGTTGAAGAGTCTTTTGATACTGTGATGTCTCGATTAAAATAAATAAAGTTATAAGCCCTTTTAGTTAAATGGTATAACAGTTGATTTGTAATCATCAATTGGCAGTTCGATTCTGTCAAGGGGCACCATAAATACTTGGTTTTCCATCAAGCATAAATAATGCGACTTCTGTAAGAAGTTCTTTAAAAGGAGAAGCAAGTGTTAAACAAAGAAATTAACTTGAGAGAAGTTAAGGAATTTGTAGAAAGTTGCGGTCCTGATACAAAACTTTATGTTGGTTGTGACTCTGAAAGAATTAAAATCAGAGATCTTTGGTATGCTGACTACACGATAGCAATCGTAGTGCATATTGCAGGAAAACACGGTTGCAAAATTTTCGGTCAAGTCATTAGAGAACGAGATTATGATTCTGTGAATAAGAAACCAAGAATGAGACTAATGACTGAAGTTTATAAAGTAGCAGAAATGTATTTAGATTTATCTGCAATCGTCGAGAATGATATTGAAGTTCATCTTGACATTAACCCAAATGAAATGTATAATTCCAGTATAGTGATTAATGAAGCGATTGGTTACATCAAAGGTATGTGTAATGTAGTACCAATGGTGAAACCGAAAGCTTTTGCAGCATCTTATGCTGCTGATCGTTTGAAAGGAATAGCAGCGTAGTTATTGCGGGGATGATATAGTGGCAATATCCAGGATACCTTCCTGGTACGGAGTGTTCGATTCCTCCTCCCCGCTCCATCTAATTAATCGCGGTAGTGGTGGAACGGTATACACAGCAGACTTAAAATCTGCCGCTGAAAGGCTTGAGGGTTCGAATCCCTCCTTCCGCACCAATCATAGGGCCTATAGCTCAGTTGGTCAGAGCAGTGAACTCATAATTCATTGGTCACAGGTTCAAGTCCTGTTGGGCCCACCAATTCTTAATAAGGAAATAAAATGAGTATTGATAAAGGCGTTCGTGGTATTAAACTAGTCACGGGTGAAGATCTTCTTTCAAAGACTGGTCAAACATCAGATAATCAATGGATTCTTTCAAATCCAGTTCAATTGCGTATGGTTCCATCGCAGATTGCAGGATCTCAACCATCTATTGGTTTTGTTCCATTTCCTTCTCTTGCAAAACAAAAAGCTGATTCTATCACTATCATTGACGGTTCACATGTGGTATACTCTTATGAACCAGACGAACAGATCACCAGTCAGTACAACTCTATCTTCGGATCTGGTATCGTCACCGCATCGAAACAAATCATCACTGGTTAATTAATGAGTTTTCACTTTTATACGAACGTACAATGTATTGGTAATAATATATTTTATCGTGGTGTTGTTGACAACAAACGTGTCAAACTCAAGATAAAATATCAGCCTTCTTTTTATGAGAAGTCTAAATCTATTACGAAATACACAAATCTAGCTGGAGAATATCTTCAGCAGATTCGATTCGATTCTATTAATGAAGCCCGAGACTATTACAAGCAATTTGATGGTGTCTCGGGCAAAACCATTTATGGTAACAATCGATATGAATATGCGTTCATTGGTGAACAACATAAAAAATCTGTAGAGTGGGATAAAGATCGAATCGTAATCTGCTTTCTAGATATCGAGGTTGGTTCAGAGAATGGATTTCCTGATCCATACATTGCTTCTGAACCAGTGACTGCTATTGGTATGAAATATCATAATGGCAACATGTATGTTTATGGTTGTGGTGAATATAATAATGATCGTGAAGATGTAACTTACTTTCGATGCAAAGATGAGTATTCTTTATTGAAACGTTTTCTTGAAGATTGGGTTGCCAATTATCCAGACATCATTACTGGTTGGAATACTAACTTCTTCGATACGCCATATATAATTAATCGTATTCGAAAGATTCTTGGTGAAGATCATGCAAAGAGATTGTCTCCTTGGAATATGATCTCTGAACGTGAAATCACAATCAAAGGTCGAAAACAGACTGCATATGAACTGATTGGTATTACTGATCTTGATTATCTTGAATTGTACAAGTGGTTTTCACCTGGTGGTAAATCACAAGAGTCGTATAAACTCGATAACATCGCCAACGTAGAACTTGGTGAACGTAAATTATCGTATGATGAGTATGATGGTCTTCATGGTCTATACAAAGAAAATCATCAAAAGTTTATTGAGTACAACATCAAAGACGTTGAACTTATTGTTCGCATGGAAGACAAGTTAAAACTTCTTGAACTTGCCTTGACTCTTGCGTATGATACGAAGACTAATTATAGTGATGTATTTGCACAGACTCGCATGTGGGATGCACTAACTTATAATCATCTTCTTGCAAAGAATGTTGTTGTTCCACCACGTGTGTTTCAGAGTAAAACTGAGGCATTCGAAGGTGCATATGTCAAAGATCCACAAGTTGGTAAACATGATTGGGTTGCATCATTTGATTTGAATTCTCTATATCCACATTTGATTATTCAATATAATCTATCACCAGAAACACTTATTGATGCAGAAAACTATACTCCAGAAATGCGTGAAATCGTTTCACAGAGTATTACTGTAGATTCTCTTCTTCAGAAAAAGATCGATCTGTCTTCATTGCACAATGTAACAATCACACCAAATGGTCAATTCTTCCGTACAGATATTCAAGGTTTCTTGCCCAAGATGATGGAAGAGATGTATGAAGATCGCAAGAAGTTTAAGAAGATGATGCTTCAGGCAAAGCAAGAATATGAAGTCGAAACTGATGAAAAAAAGAAGTATGAGATTTCTAAACGAATTGCACGGTATGATAATCTACAACTTGCAAAGAAGTTGTCATTGAACTCTGCATATGGTGCTCTTGGTAGTCAATACTTTAGATTCTATGATCTACGTATTGCACTTGCCGTGACTACTGCTGGTCAATTTTCTATTCGTTGGATCGAATCTAAACTCAATCAGTATATGAATAAGATGTTGAATACGTCTGATGATTATGTTATTGCATCAGATACAGATTCCATTTATCTTAGACTTGGTCCTATTGTCAATAAATTTCTTAAATCGAATACTGATCCAAATAAAGTTATTGAGTTTATGGATCGAGTTTGTGAAGATAAGATTCAACCGTTTATCGATAGATCGTATCAAGAACTTGCCGAATACGTTCATGCATATGCACAAAAGATGCAAATGAAACGTGAAGCACTTGCAGACAAAGCAATTTGGACTTCTAAGAAACGTTATATCATGCATGTGTATAATAACGAGGGTGTTCAATATGCAACACCTAAGGTGAAAGTCATGGGTCTTGAGATGATTAAATCATCGACACCTGCAGCAATTCGTGATAAGATGCATCAAGCGGTTGATATTATGTTGAAGGGTACAGAGTCTGATATTCATACGTTCATTGAGAATTCTAGAATTGATTTTAATAATTTGCCTCCAGAAGACATCTCTTTTCCTCGTGGTGTAAATGGACTTCGTGAGTATGGTAGTAACACCACAATCTATGCGAAGGGCACACCGATTCATGTTAAGGGTGCATTACTATATAATAATCATCTAAAAGAAAAAGATCTAACGAAAAAGTATCCTCTGATCCAAGACGGTGAAAAGATTAAGTTTGTATATTTGAAGTTGCCAAATCCAATGAAAGAATCAGTCATTTCTTTTCCTGGTCGTTTGCCATCAGAGTTTAATCTAGACGGATACATTGACTATGAGACACAATTTCAAAAATCATTTATTGATCCAATTAAGATAGTACTAGACTGTATGGATTGGTCAGTTGAGAAAACAATTTCCCTTTGGGACTAGGAGTAAATTATGGGTATTATGGATAAAATTAAAAAGAATAGTTCAATTAAAGATTCTGCTATTCTATCGAAGTCTAAGTTCTTTAATGACAAGGATATGATTACAACATCTATTCCTATTATTAACGTGGCGTTAAGTGGAAGTTTAAATGGTGGTCTAACACCAGGTCTCACTATGTGGGCAGGTCCATCAAAACATTTCAAATCGGCATTCTCGCTTTTTATGGCAAAATCATATTTGGACAAATACGAAGATGCAGCACTCTTATTCTACGATTCTGAGTTCGGTACGCCGCAATCATATTTTGATTCTTTCGGTATTGATACTGATAGAGTTCTGCATACTCCTCTTACTGATATTGAACAATTAAAGTCTGATATCATGCAACAGATTTCTAATGTAGAACGTGGTGATCGATTGATTATCATTGTTGATTCTATTGGTAATCTTGCTTCTAAGAAAGAAGTTGATGATGCACTTGAAGGTAAAACTGTTGCAGATATGACTCGTGCAAAGGCAGTTAAGTCTTTGTTTAGGATGGTGACTCCACATCTCACATTGAAAGATATTCCAATGATTGTTGTGAATCATACATATAAAGAGATTGGACTTTATCCTAAAGATATCGTTGGTGGTGGTACTGGTTCATACTATTCTGCTGACAATATTTTTATTCTTGGTCGCCAACAAGAGAAATCTGGCACAGAAATTGTTGGTTATAACTTCATTATTAATGTTGAGAAGTCTAGATATGTTAAAGAAAAATCTAAAATACCTGTTTCTGTATCTTTTGATGGTGGTATCAGTAAGTGGTCTGGTCTACTTGATCTTGCTATCGAGTCAGGACACGTTATTAAACCATCCAATGGTTGGTATTCGAAAGTAGATAAAGACACTGGTGTAGTTGAAGATAAAAAGTATCGTGAAAAAGATACTGACACTAAAGAGTTCTGGCAACCAATTCTTGATCAGAAATCTTTTAATGACTTTGTTGAAGATAAGTATCGATATTCCAATAATGACTTGATTCAGAAAGAGGAAGAACATGAAGACACTAATTGAAGGCGTTGATTACGCATATATTGTACCATCGGATAAAGATACAACAGTACACCTAAAGATTCTAAATGGTATCTTTAAGGATACTGTATATCAATATGGTAAAGTTAAATTTGATGAAGACAAGGAATCTGGTGACATCTACCTAAGATTCGTGTACAATATAGTTGAGACTCCACTTGACGCCGATCAACTGGAGAAAGATTTGAACTTCAAGAACAAGATTGGTGACATTCTTGTTAGCATCATGGAACAAAATCAAGGAATACAGGATGAAATTGGAGACAGTTATATTGAGGAATCTGATTAGGAATGAAGACTATCTTCGTAAGGTACTTCCATTTCTGAAGACTGAATACTTTACTGACAAAACTGAAAAGATAATTTATGAAGAAATCAACAAGTTCACAGAAACTTACAATTCTACACCAACGATTGAATCGATTGAATTGGCCGTCAAAGAAAGGCGAAATCTCTCGGATGAAGAACTGGAGAAGTCCAAGTCGTATCTACATGAAATTGCTTCGTTTAAAGATGAAGAATCCAAAGTTCAATGGCTTACTGACAAAACCGAAAAGTTCTGTCAGGAAAGAGCAATCTACAATGCTGTATTGGGGTCTATTTCAATCTTGGACGGAAAAGACAAGTCCAATGACAAAGGTGCGATTCCCAAAATATTATCAGACGCTCTAGCTGTTAGTTTTGATAATTCAGTAGGTCATGATTATCTGGAGAACTCGGATGAACGATATGAATTTTATCATCGAAAAGAGGAACGAATTCCATTTGACCTCGAATACTTTAATAAAATCACAAAGGGTGGTCTTCCTGCCAAGACACTTAATATTGCCCTTGCTGGCACCGGAGTTGGTAAATCTTTGTTTATGTGCCATGTGGCTGCTGGCGCTATGGCACAAGGTAAGAATGTCCTTTACATCACTCTTGAAATGGCCGAAGAAAAGATTGCAGAGAGAATCGATGCAAATCTATTGAATGTATCTATTGATGCATTGATGGAACTTCCTCGCGATATGTATGAACGTAAAGTCAAACGTGTCAAAGATATGACCACTGGTAAGTTGATCATCAAAGAGTATCCTACAGCATCTGCATCAACAACACACTTTAGAACTTTACTAAATGAACTCAACCTTAAAAAGTCATTTGTACCCGATATTATCTTCATTGATTATCTTAATATCTGTTGCAGTTCTCGTATTAAGCCTGGCTCCAATATTAACTCGTATACATACGTCAAGTCTATTGCAGAAGAGTTGCGAGGACTTGCCGTTGAGTATGGAGTCCCAATTGTTTCTGCTACACAAACAACAAGATCTGGTTTTACTTCATCCGACCCAGGACTCGAGGATACAAGTGAGAGTTTTGGTTTGCCGGCGACCGCGGATCTAATGTTTGCATTGATTACGTCAGAAGAACTTGAAGCGCTCGGTCAAATCATGGTGAAGCAGTTGAAGAATCGATATTCTGATCCAACTGCATTCAAAAGATTTGTTATTGGTGTTGACAGGTCAAGGATGAAATTGTATGATGTAGAACAGACAGCGCAAGATGGACTTGCTGATGCTGGCAGACAAGACAATCAACCACAACAAAATAAATTTAAAAAGAAAGACTTTTCTGGATTTAAAGTATGAAATTGACTCATGATGATGCTTTGGTTTGTTCTAAAGCATTCCAAAACTATTTTGGAAATTTTGATCGAATCGATGAGTACATGAGAGATCAAAAGATCAATTCATTGTCATCGATTCCTCAATCTTTGTTTCCTCCAGAAGATGACCTGTTCTCAGACTTCTCGATGCATCCAAATGATATGGACATCCAAGTTTGTCAGATACCGACCATACAATGGCAAACACTACTTAGTATTACATCTTCACATGTCAACGCAAGTCCAGTTGGACGAAGAATTGAATTTGCAATCAAAGAAAAGAACACAGATAAGTTTCTAGGATTCATTCGACTCGCTTCACCTGTAATTAATTGTAAACCTAGAAACGAAATGTTATCTCAAGTGTTTACACAGAAATCTGAGTGGAATAAAAGATTTAATCGATCTGCAATGATGGGTTTTGCTATTGTTCCTAGTCAACCTTTTGGTTTTAATTACTTGGGTGGTAAACTTCTTGCTGCAATTTGTTGTTCACACGCCGTGCGTGAAATTGTCAACGAGAAATATGATATGAATTTGTGTTTGTTTGAAACAACTAGTTTGTATGGATCTTCAAAACAAGTATCTCAGTATGATGGAATGAAACCTTATGTGAGATACAAAGGTTTGACTGATTCTAATTTTCTACCAATGATGCATGGTAAATCATATTCGGATCTTCGTGATTTCGTATATTCTAAAGTCGGACCACTAGTTGAAGAAAAGACTTCTAGTAAGAAACTAACGATAACGATGTCGATCATATCTTTAACTAAGGCTGCACTCAAAGGAACACCTGCGGCTGATGAATTCGACGCAACAATCGAAAAAGCAAAGAGTCTGACTGAAAAGAAAAGATACTATATTTCTAACTATGGTTTTTCAAACTATATCGATTATGTTAATTGTAAGACTGACACACTCATCAAAGATAAAGAAAATTACGACAAGTTTGAACTTGAGAAGATTGTGCAGTGGTGGAAACAAAAGGCTACCAATCGATATGAATCGTTGAAGACTGAGGGTCGTTTGAGGAACAAACTGGAAGTTTGGACGAATGATCACGATATAGATATCATGAGATAAATATTTTAATTTACAGGATATTATATAATGTCATCCACGAATGAGTACATTAAACAGTTAATAAAAGGTGTTTATAGTGGGACCTTGTTGGTTAATGGTAATGCATCTATAATTACCGTTAACGTTGATGATAGGGTAAAAGTCAAAGCAGATCTGTATGCTTTTTTTGATAAGAACAAATTTCCCTATGATGATGTAAAGGAAGATAGGTCTTCGTTCAATGTAACAAAAATAAAAACACCAGAAGGTAAAAGTGTAACGATTGTATTTAAGCAATCATCGGGGGGTGGTGGATCTGGTGCCGGAGCAGAGGTTACAGAACTCGCTGAATCTGCACAATGTTGGTATACAGCAATTGCATTTAATGAAAAGTTAGAATCATTTGATGACTTCATAAACTATTATAAAGATGTAAAATATAAATGTTTTACTGATGCCACGACTGATAAAATAATTGAAAAATTACCAGACGATTGGGTCGATTCGTCAATTAGAATAGCAAATTACATGAGAGGGATGGATCAATTTAAAAGTAATTTAAATAAGTACACCTTTCATAGAGGATCAAAATTAGTTGATAAAATTAACAAAATGTTTCTAACTGCAAATAAAAAAGAAAAGTTATTCGCTAATATTAACAAATGGAGTCCAGCAGATATTTGGTTAATGACAACGAATGGTGAAAGGATAATCGAACGTTCTCCGATAGATCAATCATTTGCATCTCTAAATCATCTAGTTACAGAACTTTATGAATCTAGAGATGTTATTGGCGTATCACTTAAAAAAGTCGGCCCAACAGTACACGATGAAATTTTTAATTATAAAAGAAAAGCAACTGTAACAACATTCAAATCTTTTAAAGTTTCTAATAAATCTAAAGATGGATATATTTTATTTGCTTACAAAGATGATCCAAATATGTCGATTCAATTTAGATCATTTTCAGACACTGGTTCATGGCAAGGTGAGATAAAAGGAAAATATGCTTCTGGTGGAAAAATTGGAGGTGGACAAGTCGCATCAATCTTCAAGAGGATTGGTAAAGTAGATCTAGATGCTGCTAATGCTATAAGTGTTACACAAAGAGTTAAAAAAGATAGACTTGGAATTGGAGTTAGTATTGCGGCATATGCTAATCAAATAAAAATTAAAGTAGATGAACCAATGTTGCAGACTAATGATTGGAACTATTCGAAATACTTAACTCTACAGACTTTGGCTGAATTTAGTAAATTGAATGATGAAACTAAGGAAAGAATACTGCGTGAAATTATAGGATATGCAGCATCTAGTACAGAGTCTTCCGGAGTTTTTGTAAAGATATCTTAAATATGGAGTTTTATTATGGATCCTTTGATAACGGTGATTACACCAACGACTGGTAGTTCAACACTACGACAAGTTATTCAATCAGTTAATAAACAGACATACAAGAATATCCAACATCTTGTTGTGATTGATGGTAAAGAACGAGAGCATCTTGCTATGCCATATCTTCGACGATCCACTGCTAACGTAATTACACTACCCTACGCTACCGGTAAAGATCAATACAATGGTCATCGAATCTATGGTGCAATGTCATACGTTGCAAAAGGTGATTTTATTTGTTTTCTAGATGAAGACAATTGGTTTGAACTTAATCATGTCGAAAGACTCGTTGAACAGATTCTTGCTGGCAATCAATGGGCATATTCACTTCGAAAGATTGTAGATCAAGATGGTAAATTCATTTGTAATGATGATTGTGAATCTCTTGGTAAATGGAAATCAGTTATTAATGACAACTTCATTGATGTTAACTGTTACATGATTCCTAAAATGGATGCAATTGCTTTTTCACCCTATTGGTATCGGAGGGCAAGACATCCTCAAGAACAACCTGAAGTTGATAGAATTCTTTCTGCATTTATGATGCAAACGAAAAAAACATTTGACACGAGTGGTCTATATACTGTAAACTATCGTGTAGCGAGTCGATCAGATTCTGTACAAGACAGTTTCTTCATTCGTGGAAATGAAGTAATGAAAAACAATATGAACGGAGAGTATCCATGGCGAAAGATTTAATTATTGGTGCGTTCACCAATTATGATGAGTTCCAGGTTCTTAGACCTTGGGTACAGTCTATCAATGATTCAGGTTTCGAAGGCGATAAAGTACTGATCGCTATCAATACGACACAAGAAATGTGTCAAGATATTACTAATGAAGGTTTTAATGTAATCTCTGTTACTGATAAAGAACAGAAGTTGCGTGTACATATGCTCAGATTTATTCATGTGTATGACTTTCTAAACAAACATGCCGATGATTATCGATTCGTTATCACAACTGATGTTCGTGATGTAATCTTTCAATCGAATCCATCTAAGTTCATGGATAACTATTTCAACAAAGGACTCAAAGGACGCGATTCGTTAAAATTGATTGCACAATCTGAAGCAATTCGAATTAAAGATGAAGCGTGGAATCGTGATAACATCATCAAGAATTTTGGTAAATTCTTCTACGAAGATATTAAAGATAAAGAAGTTTTAAACGTTGGAATTATTGCAGGTTTATCGCACTCAGTCAAAGATCTTTGTTTCTTTCTATTTCAAATGTCTCTGAATCGTCCTGATTGGGTTGCAGATCAAGCAGCGTATAATATGATTTGTAATTTTAGTCCATTCAAAGATGTTATTGACGTTATACCTCTGGAATATGCTTGGGCATTGAACGCCCATGTTACGAATAAACCAGATCAAATGAAAGAATTTGGTCCATATCTTCTTGAAGAAAGACCTAAGATGATTGATGGCGTCATATATAATTCGAATGATAAACCTTTTGTTATTGTGCACCAGTATGATCGTGTGCCAGAATGGATGGATTACTTCTCTAAAAAATATAACTTGACTTTTAATAACAAGACAAACTTTGGTTCATCACCAAAGTACTTTACATACAAAACAACCTGAGAGATATAATGAGTAAAATTAGCATTGTTACTGCATTCTACGATATTGGTCGTGGAGATTGGACAGCAGATAAAGGATTTCCACATTATCTTGAGCGTTCTACTGATACATACATCCAACGATTTTCCCATCTTGCACAACTTGATAATGAGATTATTGTTTTCTCAACATCAGATATCATTGAAAAACTGATGAAAAATCCTGTTATTAGGGAATCAAATACAAGTTTTGTTCATTTTGAACCACGAACTGTGTTTGCGAATACTCGTCAAAAAATTAAACAAATTCAAGAACTAGAAGAGTTTCAGAATTTAATTTATTCTTCTCAGAAGAAGAACCCTGAATACTGGAATCAAGATTATGTTCTTGTCACTAATCTAAAAGCATACTTCGTACAGAAAGCAATCGAAGATAATCTTGTTAGTAATGATATGGTGGCATGGATTGACTTTGGTTATTGTAGATCTTCAGATAAGATTCCTGCATCTAAAACATGGGAATATGATTTTGATGAGTCAAAGATTCATATGTTTTCATATCACGATTATGACTATGATCGTCCAATATCTGATGTTGTCGCTTCAAATGATGTACACATTCTTGGTGCAAAAGTTGTTGCGCAACAAGATCTGTGGGGTAAACTGGATCAACTAATGCTTGAAGCGCAGGCTAGTTTATTCAATGAAAATCTAGTTGATGATGATCAGACTTTATTCTTATTGGCATATCTTTTTGAACCAGAGTTGTTTCATCTACACTCTATTCCAGATCACCAGAAAGGTCATGATCCTTTTGTTCTGTTCAATAACTTTAATACAAAAGCATGAACAAGTTAATTATTTTTGATTTAGATGGAGTCTTGATTGATTCTAGAGAGCTGCATTATGATGCGTTGAATGCTGCCCTAAGAAAAATTGATGAGAAATATGTGATCTCAAGGCAAGAACATCTTAGTCTTTATGATGGTCTTAATACGACCAAGAAACTAAAGATGTTGACTGAGTATAAAGGTCTGCCTGTATCCGAATATGATCGTGTTTGGCAAGACAAACAAAAATCAACTTTTGAATTACTTCGCAGATTTAATCCAGAGTTCTATTTGTCTGCCATTTTCAATATGTCAAAAAATCGTGGGTACAAGGTTGCAGTTGCTTCCAATTCAATCAGAGAGACTGTAAAACTATCTCTACTAAGTATTGAACTGATGGACTATGTTGATTACTTTGTTAGTAATGAAGATGTGAGTCGCGCTAAACCATATCCAGAAATGTACTGGAAATGTATGACTGCACTCAATGCGTTACCCAAAGATACAATCATTGTCGAAGATAGTCATATTGGTAGACAGGGTGCTCTTGATTCAGGTGCTCATCTTTTGGCAGTTGAAAATTCTAGAGAAGTGAATTCACAACATATGATGGAAAGGATTAGTAATTTTATGGATAATATTGAAGGAAAGACGAAAAAGTCTCTACCTTGGCGAGATAACAAATTGAATGTTGTTATTCCTATGGCAGGTGCCGGTAGTAGATTTTCACAAGCAGGATATACCTTTCCTAAACCTTTGATTGAGGTTCGTGGAAAACCAATGATTCAAGTCGTTGTTGATAATCTTAATGTCGAAGCAAACTATATCTTCCTTGTACAGAGGGATCATCATGACAAATACAATCTAAAGTATTTACTCAATCTGATTGCACCAAACTGTAAGATTGTTCTAGTCGATGGTCTAACAGAAGGTTCTGCTTGTACAACTCTTCTTGCAAAAGAATACATTGATAATGATTCACCTCTTTTGATGGCAAACTCAGATCAATTTATTGAATGGAACTCTAATGAATGTATGTACGCATTTACTGCTGATGAAATTCACGGTGGTATTTTAACATTTGAAGCAACTCATCCTAAGTGGTCATATGCTAGAATTGGTAAAGATGGTTTTGTCTCTGAAGTGGCAGAAAAGAAAGTAATCTCTAACCATGCAACAGTTGGCATCTACTACTGGAAGAAAGGTTCTGATTACGTCAAATATGCTGAACAGATGATTAACAAAGAGATACGAACAAATAACGAGTTCTATATCTGTCCAGTTTTCAACGAAGCGATTGAAGATGGTAAAAAGATTCGTGTCAAACATATTGATAAGATGTGGGGTATTGGAACTCCAGAAGATCTAAACTATTTTCTGGATAATCACAAATGAAAAACATAGTATTCTTTATTACTCATAAGACGTTGATGAATGAACACGCTAACGCAACGTTTTATGGAATGTCTAAACAAGTTATGCGTGATGACAAGATGTTTGATGTCCTCTACATCTATAATACTCACGCAGATGAGTTGCCAAATGATGTGTTATTGGACATGTATAATGACTATGATCTCGGACGTTACTTCAAAGAAGTTAAGGTGTTTAATTATGACAACAATACTTCTAAATCACTAGGTGGTGATGTAACTGCAATCCGTGATTATATGATTGCAAACTATGCACCAGAAGATCGATATCTGATGTTAAAATCAGACTGTGTTCTGAGTAAAAACTATTTTGATGAGATTTTGCATCTGCCAGAAGATCGTCCAGTTTACTTTGTTGCACCATTTATTTGTGCAAAAGAGAGAATCTCTGACGCAGAGATCTTTGAGTATTCAGAAAGAGATAAAGTTGTTTTCTCAGATGATATTACTTTCTTTGTAGAAGATCAAAATCATACAGAAGAAAGTGATTTCAAAAATCGACCTGGTGTTAATGTAACAGATTACAAGATTAAATTTACATCGTGTTATGTTATTAGAGATTTCTCTGTACATTTCTTTTCTGTCGGTCTTGCACATTTGATGGAGATTCATATCTACACTTGGGGCGGTTTGAATTTCTGGAGACTAGTCCCATGGTTTATTGAAACAGATAGATGTTTTGTGATACATAAGTATCATGGTGTGATTTCAGAGAATAGACAAACGGATCGAGAAGGTCCAGTTCTTTCATGGTTAAAAAGTTGAGGTGAATATTATGCAACAATTAAATCTTTATAATTCGACTGCTAAAGTGAGTGATAATCAAGGCATGTACAATGCTTTCAATACGTTTATGTTTAGTTCAGATCAAAACGTTTTTAATAAGTTGTATTACAAATACAAATTGTATGACATGACTAAACATCTTGTTGGAGACATCGTTGAGTGTGGTGTTTTTAAAGGCACTGGACTCATGACTTGGTTAAAGATTCTACAACTAAATGAAGCGAATAGTATTCGTAAAGTTATTGGATTTGACTTCTTCAATCCTGCTTTTGTTAATCTTTTAGAAGATGAGATTGATCGTAAAACTATGGAACAAGTTTTTACTCGGACAGATCCTGTCGCAGGAGACTTGACAGAAGAGGGCATTCGTAATAAAATTATGCTGGCTGGCTTTGATGAGAGTCGATTCGAACTGGTGCCAGGTGACATTAGCAGAACTTCTGCTGAGTATGCTAAGAATCGTCCAGGCTTTAGAATTAGTCTACTCTATCTCGATTTGGATCTAGATCGTCCAACGTATGACACACTAGTTAATCTGTGGGATCGCGTGGTGCCAGGTGGTGTCGTTGTGTTTGACGAGTATGCATATCACAGTTGGTCAGAATCAAATGCTGTTGATAGATTTATGAAGGAGGAATGCCTACATCTATACAAAACTGATATCAAAGCTCCAACCGCTTATCTTTTTAAATAATATGAAAACTGCTGTACTACTAGTTGGTAACGTTCGTACATGGGAAAAATGTAGGGATAACTTTGTCGAAGTTTTTGGTAAATACAATCCTGATATCTTTCTTGCAACGTATGATACACGATATGGTTATCATCCTGCCGTTCGCAATAGAATCGGTTATTATGATGATGAGATTGTATCTCGAAAAGAAATCGGAGATATGTTTAAAGGATTAAATCTAAGAGTCGTAGATTACGAACGCCTAGATCAGGCGAATGATCGAATCTATTATGCACTCGAAAAGGTTCATAAGATGTTTGGAGAATGTTACAGTTACTATGCACAGTATCGTAAGATGAAGAGTGCAATTGATATCATGCAGAAACATGAATATGAGATTGGTGAGAGATATGATCGTGTGATCCGTACTCGGTGTGATCTTATGCACAACGATATCAATTCTGATGATGTTGATGGTAAAATTATTATCGATTCTGGAAATGTGTTTCCTAATGATTGTTTCTTTATGACAAATAGAGATGCTGCTGTTAATATTGCTAATTTCATGATGGAAGAATTCTTTAATCCAAAGTATGAAAATAGTGCTGAGAAACCACCACACCAGATGTTTATGAATTCAATCATAGATAATAATCTTGAAGTTTCTGTTCAAAAAATTATGAAATGTGTTGTTAGGCAAAATCAAATTCAATACTATTAATGAAATATATTGCACACAGAGGTCTTTTTCAGGGTCCAAATAAAGATCTGGAAAATAGACCAGATCAAATTAAATTGGCACTATCTAAAGGATATCACGTTGAAGTTGATATCTGGTGGATTGATCGTGAATGGTATCTAGGTCACGATAAGCCCCAATACAAAACTTCAGAATCTTTTTTTGAACAGAAAGGCCTTTGGTTGCATTGTAAAAACTTGGATGCGTTATACTATATGAGAAGATATTATAATCATCTCGTATATTTCTGGCATCAGAAAGATGATTTCACTTTAACATCAAATCATTTACTTTGGACATATCCAGGTAAAGATTTAACGTCTAAATCTGTTGCTGTTATGCCAGAATATGCTGGAGATGAATATTGGAATTATGTAAAGGAAACACAAGTATATGGTGTCTGTACCGACTACTTGGAGAAGTTTATCTCTGAGACTGAATGATTAATAAATATGAGATACTAACTATTTACGGTAAATAATCATGATCTCACTACAGGCAAAAATATGGTATCAAAGGGCTGGAATTCTATCAGAAGAGACTTCTGAATCTAATAAAAAAGCATCGCCAGATACTAAAGGAAAACTTCATGAATTGTTAGTTGGATATCATCTGAATCATGGAAAACATATGGAGAAACACAAAGATAAAGAAGGTGATTCTCCAGAACAAGCTCATGATAAATTAAAACATACCGTAGATTCTAAAGAGTATGATACTGTAAACAAAAGAGCAAAGAGTGCTGCTGATGACATTAGAAAAAGAATCGAAGGACAAGGACATAAAGTAACTCACGTTCATTGGACCTCAAAACCTGGAGATATTGAAAAATCAACAGGGATAAAATCATCACAAAAAGATGATGCGTCAGACATAATTGTACATTCGAAAAAGGGTAGCAAGATAAAGCATCATGGTATTAGTTTAAAAGTATCCGATAAATCAACAAAACATGTTCCAGCTTCTAATCCAGGAATAGAATCCACACATGGCGGCGAACATATTTTAAATAAGCATAGAGAAAGTTTGCATAATGTTTATCCGATTCTTAAACATTTAAGTCCAACTGAAAGAAGAGAGAAAATGAAATCGGATCATAAATTTTCTGCCGATGTTAAACATAGAAACGAAAGAGTTTTAAAAGATATCTCATCAAATCTTCATGATAAATTAAATAAAATGAAGCCTCATGAGTTGGTGCACCATATTAAAACTCACGTTCTACAAGCTAATCCTACACCATTACAGAATGCTGGTCATGAACATATTAGACATACTACTAGTACAAAATCTGATGGATCTTTCGAACATCATTCTGTAGATCCTAGTCATCACTGGCATCATATACTAAATGAACCACATCATATAACAACTCAAAATACTGGAACAGGTGTCAGTTTTTTACATAAAGGACACAAATTTGCATCACATAGAATTAAATTTGGTTCACAAAGTGATCCTCTAAGTTCTATTAAAGGATCTGGACAAGCACACGGAGACTAGTATACTAAATAGTAGATAGTCACAGGGTACTATCTTAGAGGATTAAATGTTATCATTTCGTAGATTCATCATTGAACAAGAAGAAGATGCATCAGAGGGTGCAAGCCGTCAAATTAAACATTTGACGCATATAGAAGATCGCCCATTGCAAAATGGTTCTAAAGGTGCTCAACACGCAATCTCAGCATTAAATGCCGCAGCCCAACACATTAAAAGTGGCAGTAATAATTCAGAACTTACAACAAAGTATGATGGTTCACCTGCAATCGTGTATGGTCATCATCCAGAGACTGGTAAGTTTTTCGTTGCATCAAAATCAGCATTTAATAAAACTCCAAAAATAAATTATAATCAGGCTGACATTGAAAGGAATCATGGTCATGCACCGGGTCTTGCTGATAAATTAAAAGCGGCACTTCAACATTTACCTAAGATTGCACCAAAACAAGGTGTATATCAGGGTGATATGATGTTCACACATGAGGATAAAAAGAGTGGTCCTAAAGGATCAGTTTCTTTTAATCCAAATCCATCGGGTATTACATATACCGCACATGGCGATTCGGCAAATAAAGTTAAAAAAGCAAAGGTGGGTGTTGTCACCCACCTAATGTATCACGGTAAAGATTCGTCGAGTCTAAATGCATCACATGGCGTTGATCATGAATCATTCAAACACCATCCAGACGTATTTACTGTTGATCCTAGAATGGACACAAGTGCAGTCCATTTTAGTCCAAAACAACAATCAGAATTTAAGAAACATTTAACTGCTGCAGCTAATGTTCACCAAAAACATGGTGAAAACATGTATGCATTAACAAAACAACATCAAGGTGTTGGATCTCATTTAGAAACATTTATAAATCATACGATCAAAACAGATAAAGAACCAAATCACGAAAACTTTAAGAATTTCATAGAAGGTCATTATAACAAAGCTATTGATAAACTAAAAACAGACAAAAATAAAAATCAAAAGAAATCAGAACTGATCCAACACCTCCATCATATCGAAAGAAATAAAGATCACTATAATAATCTATTTAAAATGCATCAACATCTCCAGAAAGCCAAGAATGTACTAGTGGATGTTATGAATCAACATCAAGATTTTGAACATACTCATGGTGGTGAGAAAGCTAATCCAGAAGGATACGTTTATCATCACGGTGGAGAATCTGATAAGTTAATTAATAGAGCCGAGTTCAGTAAACGCAATTTCGCTAACCGTACATTTTAATATGAAAAGTTTTCTACAAAAAATCACAGAAGAAACTGCAACTAAAAGTCCTGTTGTAATGGCTTTTGGTCGAATGAATCCTCCAACTATTGGCCATGAGAAGTTAGTCAATAGGGTTAAAGAACTTGCACATGATTATCATGCGCCACATCATATTATTATATCACATACGCATGATGCAAAGAAGAATCCACTAGATGCTGAAACTAAACTAAGACATGCTAAAAGATTCTTTCCAAATACAAACATCATAACGTCCGATAAAACACATCCGACTTTTCTACAACATGCTGCAAGATTAAATCATGCAGGACATGATCATCTTATTATGGTTGCAGGATCTGATAGAGTTGATGAGTATAAAAATAAACTGAATCAGTATAATGGTACACATGGAAATTCATTATTCAACTACAAAAGAATAGATGTGAAATCTGCTGGTCAAAGAGATCCAGATGCAGAAGGTGCGGAAGGTATGTCTGCATCTAAAATGAGAGAACATGCAAGAAATAATGATTTCATTTCGTTTAAACAAGGTATTCCTGCACATGTTCCTGAACATCACGCTAAAGAATTATTTCGTGATGTGCGAAGATATATGGGAATCCATGAAGATGTGGATTACGGTAAATATAAAGCACTCTTTATCTTTGGTGGTCCAGGTTCTGGTAAAGACATTATTATCCGCGAGATGGTTGCACATCAAAATGTCGTAGAGATGAATACACCTTTGGCATCTTCTATTTTATCTAAATTGAACGAGAATGTTAAAGATTATAGATGTGATGTTGTTAGAAATAGAATGCCATTGATTATTAATAGTACGACTAACGAAACTGAATTAGTCGTAGAAATGAAAGAAAATCTAGAAAGACTTGGATATGTAACCATGATGATTTTCGTCGATACATCAAATGAAGTCTCTAGAATTAGAAATGAAAATCATGTTAAGTCAATATCAGAGTCTGTTCGATTTGAACGATGGAAACAGACTAGAAAATCTTCTACGAAATTGTCAGAACATTTTAATAAGTATCTACATTTTGATAACTCGGTTGATCTTAATCAAGCGGATGACTTTCAGATTGCTCAAAAAGAAGAAGACATTACAATCATTACCGAAATGATTGATTGGTTCTGGAGCACTTCAGCAAAGAATGTTCAGATTAAAGATGTTAGTCGTTTAATTGAATCTGTTAAAACGTGTACATGTAAATATCCAAGAAAATCAATATTTGAAAACATCTGTCCATCATGCCAAATGGTTAGAAAGTCTGGTAAGATTGATTCTGTTAATGATGGTGATGTTCAATCAAACTCTGGATATACTTTCAGAACATATGAGGCATCTCCAACTATTTCTGTTAAACCAGAACCGAAAGATCCAAACTTTCAACAAGACGCAGACAAGATTCGTTCAAAGAAACAGAGACTTAATCCAAATGGTGTAGGCAAAGTTCTAAAACCCGCAGGTATTAGTCCAGAATATGATACACGTGGATCTGGAACAGTATATCCAATGTCTGGTCTTGGACAAGTTACATATAGAGAACAGAAAGAGAATAAATACAACAAGAAGTCATTTTCTAAGTTTAGAAGAGAGTCTATGGATTCACCGGGTGACGAAATGGGTGTAACTGGTGGTTATCATGGACCATCTAATAAAGATCCTATAGATACTCTGAATAAAATAGATACGACACCAACAAAGAAGAAAAATGAAAAGTTTCAAAGAATTCGTCGCTGAAGTTGCTGCATGGCAACGAAAAGAGGGTAAGAATCCTACTGGTGGATTAAATCGGAAAGGAATTGCTTCCTATCGGCGTGAGAATCCAGGTTCTAAACTATCGATGGCAGTTACTACACCACCATCCAAATTAGATCCAGATAGTAAGGCTGCCAAAAGAAGAAAGTCTTTTTGTGCTAGAATGGGTGGAATGCCTGGTCCAATGAAGGATGAGAAAGGTAGACCAACAAGAAAAGCACTCTCGTTACGAAAATGGAACTGCTAATTTAAACCCGGAGACTAAGATGTTCAATAATAAATTTAAATTTGATGCAGCAGCTGATATTGCTAAATCAATTCTTGAGGCTGATACAAAAACTAAGATGGAAGCACTCAAAGGTGATCAAGAGAAACTGGACAAGAATCGCAACGGTAAACTTGATGCACAAGACTTCAAGATTCTTCGTGGTGAAAAGAAAGTAAACGAAGCAGAAGCAAATTATCAGTCTTCGTATCGCGTTGGCAAAACTGCTAACTTTAAACCAAAAGCATCTGATGTTGGACAAGGTAGAAAAATCACTGGCAAGATGGGCAAGTATGGTAAACAACCAGATGATGACAACATGGTCGAACCACCTCCAGAACATAAAGTTGGTGATGTTAAAACTGATCCGAGTGCAGTTGTTCCTGGACACAGCACAATAGCTGCCAAGTTGCATCTCAAAACGTTGCCTAAAGACGCAGAAGGTAACCCAATTGTCAAAGGTGCAAGAAAAGTTAATGCTGCTGATCTAGTTGCTAAGAGAAAAGCAATGATGGCGGCTGATGAGAAGGCTAAGAAGGATCAGAAGAATGAAGAATATGAACAGTTGGATGAGATTGGTGACACACCGCGCGGCAAGGCTGCATTACAAAGTTATGTCGATAAAGCAGAAAAGCAAGTAGATGCACATTGGGATAAAGTGCGTAATCAAAGTCATTTACCATCCGATAAAAAGATGGTAAATCGAGCTCGTAGTACCAGAAAAGCAAACCAGCGTATACTTGGATTCCATAAGTATGGTGGTGCGAATAAAGGTTATGGTGCTGGTCCTGGTCCAAAGAATGAAGAATATGTTGAAGAAGGAATGGAGGATACGTTGCATCCAGCAGGTGCTGCTTTATTGAAGCATATCAAACCACAACATCATAATCTATACAAACCACATCTAGCTAAAGATACATTTAACGGAAGTTATAAAGATCGTACTGCTGTACTTAAAGCAGCAAAAGATGCAGGTCATTTGAAAATGGATTTAAGAAAACAAAATGAAGAAGTTGAAGAGTTGGAAGAAGCATTCATCAGAACTCCTGGTCATATTAAAAAACATTTAGAAGATTTATATGGTCCAGCACAAACAACAATAACTGGCAAAGACACCGTTCAACACATAACTCGACATTTGAATGATAATGGTGAAGACGCAGATGAAGTTAGAACACATGAATTGATCGGCAAAGGTAAAGACAGTAAAGTTGGTAAATTGATTAAACACACTAAACCACCTAAAGAATTCTTTGAAGAAGTTGAAGAGTTGGATGAACGCACATTAACTTCTGGTGAAACAGCAAAAAAAGAACGCCTCGTTCATGGCATGAAGAAGTCGTTTAAAGATTTTCAAGGTCGTTATGGTGATCGTGCAAAGAGTGTTATGTATGCGACGGCAACCAAGCAAGCTAAGAAAGACTAATGAAAAAGTTGAAGAAGGAAATGATGGGTAAACTTGCAAACGGAGACGATCCAATGGAACCATGGTCCAAAAAACACAATGCTCCATTGGAAGAACAATCCGAGCAAAAATTACTGGTTTCATATATCCGTTCATTGGGTTATGCACCTGAATTCATGACTTCTTCACAAAAATCTGCTTATGCTAGATCGAAAGGTTTTGAACAATATAAAGTCTCACATGATTTTTCCGCAAAGAATGAAGCGTATGTGAGAAAGACGGCAGCACAGAAAATTGCTGCCGCACTCCAAAAACAACGCGAAAAGAATAAACCATACGAAGCGCATCAAGAAAGAATGAGACAACTTGACGCATTGATGAAAGGTATGAAGACTGAAGAAGAAATCAACGAAGCAGGTACTGGTCTTCTGATGACATTCATTCGTGCAAAAGGTCTTGATCCACTTACGATGCATGGCAATCAAAAAGCATCTTACTCACGATCAAGTGAGTTTAGAGTGTTTAAGAGAAAACATAGACCTGTAAAAGAAGCATCTGGAATGGGTGAACGTGGTGATGACTGGAACGAAGCGTCATCTCCTGCACAACAGGCAGCGATTGCAGTCAATATGAAAAAGAAAGGCATCAAACCTAAACACTTCAAAGAAGAAGCAGATAAGAAAGATACTATCATCCTTGATATTCCATTACTCATTCGTGTTCTAGAGTTAGCAAGAGAAGATATTAAAACTGACATGGATCTTCATCGCGTTGTCGAACGTCTTATCGATATTCGTACAAAAGGTATGCTTACGATGGACGATTACAACTTTATTGCTGGTCTAAAAGAAGAGTTTCAGATTGATGAGATGAAGAAGACTCCAGACAATATGGATGCAGACAGTATTGGTGTTGCACGAGAAGATAGTGTTTGTTGGACTGGTTATAAACGTAAACCGGGTACTAAGAAATTTGCTCCTGGTTCTTGTGTAAAAGAAGAACCAGTGTCTGAAGCAAATGGTGGTAGACAATATAAAGTGAAATCGATTGGATATCATCCAAAGAAGGGTGATTATTATATCAGTCCACAATCAGGTCAACCAGTTTACAAATCTGGTGTGCAGGTAGGTGATCATGAAAATCCAAAGACTGGTGAAATTAAAAAGAAAATAAGAGAAGACAAGTATCAAGATCCTCATGCAGCAACACAAACAGTTGGTATGGAAGTCGAGGGTAAATCCAGAGCATTCAAAGCGATCAAGAAATTAACCAAAGTGAATGAGACAACTTATGATTGGGAAAAGACAGAGAAAGATAACAACTCTGATAAGAAACAGATGACTGCAAAGATTATCATGAAAGGTGGAAAGACAATGACTGGTCAAGATAGGGATACTATTCAAATCGATCCTATCGTTCGAACCAAGCTAGATGCCTACAAGAGTGTCAATTCTAACAATAATAAATAGTAAATAGATTCACTAAGGAGAATATCAAATGTCCACTTTATGGAGTAATTTCGACGGCGGTAATGCTGCACCAATTTGGGCTGCAACTGCTCTCAACTTAGCACCAACAAGAGCAAACGCTAACGTAATCTTTGCAAACGCTAACGTTACTTTGTCTACATCCGAATCAATTGGTGTATATGGTGTTTCTAACACAGAAACTGCTAATTCATTTGGCGAAGGCAAAAAAGTTGCACACGCTGGTTGGGTTCAGAGAACTGGTTTCATGGGTCCAGTTATTTCGATCTCCGCTAATGCTAATGCGTATGGAACTAATAGTTTCATCAGATTCTCTGGTGGTCAAACATCATCGAACACTATTAATCCAGCAGGTCAGGGAACTGGTAATACTTCTGCTAATGCTACAGTTTCTGTTGCAGCGAATGGTAGAATTCAGTCCATCACAATCAACTCCGGTGGTTTGTATCTAACAACACCTAATGCTACTCCAGTTTCTGGTAATGCTGCATTCACAGTCACGATGGGTGGTCGTGCGAATCGTTATCAATATGAAACATTAGTTGCATTCGATTCAATGATCGGCGATTCAACATCTGACAATCATATTCTACCATAATATATAAATTGAATGTTATTTGATGATTTGCGTGAGGAGAATGTAATACTGTATGCGATGAAGGCATACGATTCTCCTCATTGCATTATGTCTGAATTTGAAAGTGACTTTAAGAGAACTAAGTATCTCAAAAGATTATTTCGAAGATATAAGTTAACCGGTGAACTTCGAGAAAGACTTATCCTAAATCACATCATACTTCTCTATAATGTATTTGGTGTGGAAGCAGCAACACGGATACTGTTCTTTAGAATTGATGAAAAAGACTATGATGTACTGAAAACATTTTTGTTATATTTAAATTATATGCCAGAAAAAATAAAAGGTATATCGGGTAAAGATATTGTCTCTAACAATATAAATATTGACGAAAATATAACAAGGATATTGGAAAGCATATGAAATCTTTTAGACAATTTAGAGAAGATGCTGGCGGTATCGCTGCTCCAGGTCCAGTTAATGCTGTTTCTACTGGTGCAATTGCAGGCACTGGTGAAAAGGGTGGTGAACCTGGTGTTAATATAAAGAAAAAGAATAGAGTCATTGTTCAACCTATGACTCGTAGAAATCCACCAAAATCATGAGTTTTAAATTCAATTTCACTGAAGTTAAATTAGGACAGTTACTTAGAGGTAACAAAGAAATTCATGCATGGTTCGACGCATGTGTCGATGTATTTCCACACTACGAATTGACAACAACGAATAGAGTTGCAGCATTTCTTGCACAATGTGGACATGAATCAAATAACTTTATGACATTGGAAGAAAACTTGAACTATTCAGTACAAGGATTACAGAAAACATTCAAGAAGTATTTTCCAGATGAAACGTTAGCTGCACAGTATGCTAAACAACCCGAGAAGATTGCAAACAGAGTGTATGCAAATAGAATGGGAAATGGCAACGAAGCATCAGGTGATGGATGGTTATATCATGGTAGAGGTTTAATTCAACTCACGGGTAAAACAAATTACGCTGCATATGCACGAGACACTGGTCAATCTCTAGAAGATGCAGTAGATCATACAAGTCATCCACACGGTGCATTAGAATCTGCATGTTGGTTTTGGCATACTCGTGGACTTAATAAGTTTGCCGACTCTAAAGACATAATGACATTGACAAAAAGAATCAATGGTGGTACAATAGGTCTAGAAGATAGAAATATGAGATTTGAACGTGCAATTGATATATTGGGGAAAAGTTAAATGCCAACATTCTATACGATTATAATTAAACTAGTTGCGTTGTGTTTGGTTCTAATTTGCACATTCTATTATGGCAAAAGAGTCAATGACAATCAATGGTTAGCCAAAGTACATGAACTTGAACAAAAAGTTGTTGTTGCTGATGAAAAGAGTAAAACAATAAATACTGTGGTTGAGACTAAAGTTGTTGAAAAAGTAAAGGTGGTGAAACAAAATGTTTATGTCAACAAAGAAATCATTAAAGAAGTCGCTGGCAAACAGCTTGATGCTAAGTGTAGTCTGCCTGAGTCTACTATCATGCTCGTCAACAGTGCCAGTCAAAATGAAGTGGCCAGAAGTCCCTCCGTCGCTGATGGAACCACCTCCACCGTTAAAGCAAGTGCCGTCCTCGACACCGTTGTCGAAAACTACGGAATCTGTAACGAAACAAGAGAAAAACTAATATCATTTCAAGAGTGGTATAAATCGCAAAAGAAAATCTTCGAAGATCTAAACAAATAAATAGTATATCTTAGGAGAACAATCTTGGGTGCATTTGTCTACGAAGAAGAAAACGGCGTACAGATCGTCAATCAAGCACCCACGACAAGAATAGGTATCTTTAGACCATTAGGATCTACAGGTGGTGGTGGATTTCAACAAGCTGCTGTTCCTCCTCCTGTTCTAACTACTGCTGGTAATAATGCAGCACAGAATGCAGATGTTTTAGTTGAAAACACAAACGAAGATTGGATCAATAAGAAATGGCGTCCAGCAATGGGTTGGATGTACATGGCAGTATGCACGTTTGATTTTATGATTGCTCCAATTCTTTGGAGTGTTGTACAAGCCTTAGATGGTGGTCAGATTTCTACTCAATGGCAACCGGTAACATTACAAGGTGCTGGTTTATTTCATATAGCCATGGGTGCAGTTCTTGGTATTGCAGCGTACGGTAGAACTAGAGAAAAACTAGAGGACAAACACTAAAATGGCTGCCATAGATCAAGACTATACGCAAATGAAAGTTGATGTGGGTGTATTAAAGGTACAAGTAACACAACTAACGGAACTTTGCGCTAAAATGGACAAAGTAATAGATAAACTTATGGAACAACAAGATAGACTCGTAAATCAAATCTATGAAGAAATTGACACTAAGAAAAAAGAAACTAATACAGACATAAAAGAATTGCATTCTAGAATCACTACTATTAGTCGTGAATTGTCAGATAAAGTTGAACTTACCGAACGTAGGATTATGGAACGTATCGAGAATCTCAGGACTGAGATATCCAATCACAATAAGAAAGAAGATGCAGAATTTGGCAAAATCCTTGAATGGAAATGGATGGTTGCTGGTGGTATTTTTCTCGCAGGCTTCTTGCTTTCTATGGTAAAAGTTGATATACTAAAGTTGTTCGGCAACTAAATTTATCTCCTTTCGTTATGAGCGTCTACATTGACCGCAAATTCTTAAAGCTTCTGTCGCCCAAATTAGGCAAGTTCACTCAACGGCGTGAGGACTTGTACAACTTTCGGTGCCCGTTCTGTGGCGATTCTCAAAAGAATCAATTCAAGGCCAGAGGCTATATCTACCGCAAAAAAGATGACTACTTCTATAAGTGTCAGAATTGTGGTATTGGTCATTCCATGTATAACTTTATCAGTCATCTAGATCCTGAAATGGTGAAAGAATATGCACTTGAAACATATTCAAATGTTAAAGTTCATATCGATGTAAAAGTCCCAGACTTTAAATTTGAAAAACCAATCTTTAAATCAAAGATTAATCTACCAAAGATATCAGAATTAGATGATGAACATTATGCAAAAAAGTATTGCTTAAATCGAAAGTTTAGTGTAGAATGCTTAGACAAGCTCTACTTTGCAGAGAGTTTCAAACGGTTCGTAGATGAAATTCTACCAGACAATGAAAAGAATCTAAAGGAAGATGATCCTAGATTGATCATACCATTCTTTGATATTGATGGGTCACTTCTTGCAATTCAAGGCAGAGCGCTTCGTGATTCAAAGATTCGATATATAACTATCAAAATAAATCAAGATAGTATTAAGATATTTGGTCTAGACACAGTGGATAAAGAAAATAAAGTCTATGTGACTGAAGGTCCTCTAGACTCTCTGTTTCTACCTAATGCAGTCGCTACTGCTGATGCAAATCTGACAAACGCAGTCAACTATATTGCTAAAGATAAGTTGGTGTTGGTGTTTGACAATGAACCAAGAAACAAAGACATCTGTAGATTAATGGACGAAGCAATCGAGAAACATTTTCAAATATGTATTTGGCCAGAGATGATGCAAGAGAAAGATATTAATGATATGGTTCTAAACGGGTTCTCATCAGAAGAGATAAAAGATATCATAGATAACAATACGTTTGTTAATCTAAGAGCAAAGTTTGAGTATACACAATGGAAAAAGATTTAAGGAGTTTTGAATGAAAGTTAGTCTAGTCTCTTATTCGCGGGATCTTGAAGATAGAAGTCTCCTTAATCAAGTTGCATATGCTGCACGAGTTTCTAATCCAGGTAATCAGAATAACGAAGAAACCGCAGAGAAGTTAGTTCGATATTTGATTAAACATCAACATTGGTCTCCACTTGAAATGGTATCATTGTGTTTAGAGATTGAAGTGACTAGGGATATCGCCAGACAGATTCTTCGTCATAGGTCATTCTCATTTCAAGAGTTTTCACAACGATATGCTGTTACAAATCTAGGATGCGAATTCAAAGAGACTCGATTGCAGGATACAAAGAATCGCCAAAACAGTATTGAGACTGGAGATCAATCACTTGCGAATAATTGGCAAGAAGCTCAACAAAGAGTTTTAATTACAGCTCAACGTGAATATGAATGGGCTATCGCAAATGGTATTGCAAAAGAACAGGCACGTGCTGTTCTACCAGAGGGACTTACTTTATCGAGACTATACATGAATGGAACTCTACGTTCATGGGTTCACTATATACAACTACGTTCTTCTAATGGAACACAAAAGGAACATCGTGACGTTGCTCTAGCCTGTGCAAAAGCAATTGAATCAGTATTCCCTCTAATTACGGAGTTTACAAATGAATAGTCACGAGGATGTTAAAGTTTTTATGGATGCATGTGATCAGAACGAAGTTGGATTTGGATCACAATCTTCATTGTATTACAAACTAATAGTTGAAGAGTTTTGGGAATTAAAAAAAGCATTTGAAGAGAAAGATTTAGTCGAAATCGCAGATGCGTGTGCTGATCTAAAATGGGTGATTGAGGGACTAGAACATACATTAGAATTGCCACAGCAAGATATATGGAATGAAGTTGCACGGAGTAATCTAAGTAAGATATCATCGACAGGTAAAGTTTTAAAACGCGCAGATGGTAAAGTGTTGAAGCCTGAAGGATGGTCACCGCCAGATATTAAAAAAATACTAGAAGACAGGAATTAAAATGACACCAGAAATCGTACACGGAATTAAAGTTGATTATTCTCGTGACAATCTATTTGATGAGTTAGGAATTAAACGACTTAAAGAGTCGTATATGCGTGAAGATGAAAAGTCACCACAGGAGAGATTTGCATATGTTAGTAAAACTTTTGGATCTAATCAAGAACATTCTCAGCGTCTGTATGATTATAGTAGCAGTCATTGGCTTAGCTATTCTACTCCCATTCTTAGTTTCGGTCGCTCTAAGCGTGGCCTTCCTATCTCATGTTTCCTTAATTTCATTGAAGACACTGCGGAGGGGCTAGTTGACAACCTTTCTGAAACCAATTGGCTTTCTATGCTTGGTGGTGGTGTGGGCATTGGGTTTGGCATTCGCTCGGCTGATGATAAGTCTACGGGAGTTATGCCGCATCTTAAAATGTATGACGCATCATCTCTCGCCTATCGACAAGGCAGGACTCGTCGGGGTAGTTACGCTGCATATCTTGATATTAGTCATCCTGATATTATCTCCTTCTTAGAGATGAGAAAACCAACGGGTGATCCTAATGTCCGTTGTCTTAATCTGCACCATGGTATTAATATCACAGACAAGTTCATGCAGATCATCGAAAAGTGTATGATTGATCCTACTGCTGATGATTCATGGCAATTAGTTGATCCTTATTCACATGAAGTTCGTGAAACTGTTTCTGCCAAACATCTATGGCAAATGATTCTTGAACTTCGGATGCATACTGGTGAACCATATCTACATTTCATTGATACTAGTAATCGTGCTATGCCACAGTTTCTAAAAGATAGAGGTTTGCAAATTATGCAATCAAATCTTTGTTCAGAAATTATTCTGCCGACCAATGAAGAGAGAACAGCAGTATGTTGTCTATCTTCCGTTAATCTGGAGTACTATGATGAATGGAAGAATGAATCACTTTTTCTTCAAGACATTGCCGAAATGTTGGATAACGTTTTGGAATATTTTATTAGTAATGCTCCAGCTACTATATCTAGGGCTGTTTATTCTGCCTCTAATGAGCGGTCTATTGGTGTTGGAGCTTTGGGATTTCATGCGTACCTACAGCAAAAAGGTATTGCGTTCGAAGGAGTAATGGCTAAAATCTGGAACAATAGTATCTTCAAAGATATGAGAAAAAAACTAGATGAGGCGAATCTTCATCTAGGTAAAGAAAGAGGTGAAGCACCAGATGCAGAGGGAACTGGACGTAGATTTAGTCATATGTCCGCTATTGCTCCTAATGCTTCTTCTTCTATCATTATGGGCAATACATCTCCTTCTATTGAACCTTATCGTGCTAATGCTTATAGACAAGATACTCTTTCGGGTTCTTTCTTAAACAAAAACAAATATCTTGATGCAATCATCAAAAAAGAATGCGAAAAGAACAAGAAGTTAAATTATCAAGATGTTTGGTCTTCTATCATCGCTAATGATGGTTCTTGTCAACATCTTGAGTGGTTAGATGATAATGATAAAGCAGTCTTTAAAACTTCGATGGAGATTGATCAACGTTGGGTGATTGAACATGCTGCTGATCGTCAACAGTATATTGATCAGGCACAATCTTTGAATGTATTCTTTAGACCTGATTCGCATATTAAATATATTCATGCTATTCACTTTATGGCATGGAAAAAGGGTGTTAAGACTCTTTACTACTGTCGTTCCGAGAAACTTGCAAAAGCAGATAAAGTTTCTAAGAGAATTGAACGTCAAGTAATTAAAGAGCTTGATATGTCTGCATTAGT
>Ga0209401_1000099_pt1 | contig 58257 bp, 32 predicted proteins | sample M_140807_MF_Meta_FD_187318 | JGI IMG/M metagenome (GOLD analysis project Ga0209401, IMG submission 187318) | Freshwater microbial communities from Lake Montjoie, Canada to study carbon cycling - M_140807_MF_MetaG (SPAdes) (version 2) | ecosystem: Environmental > Aquatic > Freshwater > Lake...
CGGGAATATATTTGTTCCCCCAGACATAGATATAAGGAGGACTATTAGGATCTGGTCTCCATGTCATGTCGAATCTAGTTTTATCAATTGGTTGAACTTCTACCCATTTGTCTAGTTTGGGTAACAACTCTATTAATTCATTCATATATTTTATATGAATAGCGTCTTTTACATGATACTCTACGACCGAGCTAATTTCTGGTGGGAATAATTTACAACCCCATTTGTATATATAAGGTGGATCAGTTGGATCTGGGTGCCATGAGAAATCAAATTTAGATTCATCAATTGAGTCAAGTATTATCCATGAATTTGATTTTTCATTGCGACGTTGTAGCGGATTTACGTCTGCACGATAAAGTGATAAGGGCAATTCATTGGTAGTATTACACAGCCAAGTACCTGAATCTTTTTGGTGTTGGCTAGGCCAAATGTTGATATGTTCTTCAGCCCATACATCTTCATCAGGTAAAAACTCAAAATCAAAATCCCAATCGAATTTTCGATAATCACAATATTCATTGATTATCCAAAAATGTTCTGTGGTGCACTGTTGTCTAGCGTCAGCTAAATTAAGTGCGTGTTTTTCTCTAGGGTGGGCGTTTGGTTTATTACCGTAATAAAATACATCTCTTAGCATAATTATACTTATGCAATAATAAGCATGTTATAAAGTTTTTATCTACCGTCAACTGTTCCCATAGGCACAGTAGTCCACATTACTATAGCTCTTTTAGTTGTTATACCATTATCAAAAAAGTAATCGCTAGTATGGAACTTTGCTCTGGAAGCGGCTGACAAGTCACCCTTCTTCCACGGGAATATTTGTTCTATACTTAAATATGGCACCTCTTCGGTCATTACTACTTTTTTTAAATATTTGTTAAATGTTTCTTCACTGATACTATTTAAAATTGGAGGATTTGTTTGTTCAATCCAATCAACAACCGTTTTAATATGTAATGCTTCCTGATCAAAAATAATAGTGTTTGAATTATAATCGGCTAGTGGAATAATAAAAGTCCAAGCAGGTGTCATCCCCTCACCGGGTATTATTGTGTACTCTACGCCGGGTTCATTTGATGCATCAGTGTGTATACTATACGGGTGAAAACTTTCTAAAATATGACAATCATCAATGAAAATGTCTTTGTGAAAGTGTTGTTGTAGTTTAGGCAAAAGTATTTCTTTTAGTCTAACATGGGTATCATTATAGATTCTGAAATCCCATATGTTTGCCATTTTAAATGTGCCCTTGACAGTTTCATTAATATCTACATTTAATGTTGTCATTCCCTTAGTATGCATATCTTCTATTTCTGTGATTTCGTCATCAGAGAGAAAGTTATGTATGGTTCTAGTATCAATTATCATTTATAACCTCTCCTATTTCCTCCCATTTACCGGTACCTATATAATGATAGTTAAATGAGAAATCAACATCTTTGTATTGTTCAAGCATTCTTTCTATTTTTGCTTCTTTTTCGCTAGGTATTTGAGGAGTTTTAACGTGTTTAGCTATGCGTTCTGCAATAAAAGTATTACTTGATGTTTTTTCAAGATTTTTCCACTTTGATCTGCTCCAAGCATGTTGGGGTTGTTTATAATCTAATTCAAAGTCTGCACTCCAAGTACCATCTTCTTCTATACTAAAATTGTAAACAGCAGTAAAATCATAATCTACCGAACTTCCATATTCTGCAAAATCTTCATCTTTGTTATAATGAATTCTTATATCGTACTTTCCTAGTATGTGCCAAAATATTCTAAGAACAGGAAATATATCATTTATCAATGAATCAGCAAATGCTCCTTTGCCTGTCTGAATAATATTAAAATTCATATTTTCTTCAAGTTCAAGATTTACTTTTCTTTCATTTATTTTATCATAATTTATTTTATAAAAATTGCCAATTGTAGGTCGCAATGCGGCTATGTTAAAATCTAAGAAATCATGTCCTGACACTTGAATTTCTTTAGCCCAATGTACTAATATGTCTAATCCTTTTCGTTTAACTAATGAATGGACTTTAGTATTATTGTAGTTAGTACAAATACTATTACCCAAATAACAAACATCGATTAGATCGTATCTTTCAGTGTCTTGTGTAATAATGGCATTGGTATCAAACCAAAACATATTAACGCTTACACATGCCATTGTTCCTGAAGGTAACAAATTCCAATTCAATACTAATGTTTCATAATAATTATATGCTGATTCAGTAGGAAATCCTACAAACCATAAACCAGTATGACGCATTCCCACTGCACCACTATCTTCTACATTTGCTAACACATCTGCCACAGTAATTTTTTTGTTAATGTCCTTTAGTACTTTATCTGAACCTGATTCAATACCTAGACCAAATCCATAGCATCCAGAATCTTTTAATGTTTGCAGATACTCTCTATCCATTCGTTTATCACATCTGGCTAAACCATTCCATATAACCTTTACATTATTATCAATAAGACCTTTAGCAAAAATTAATAATTGTTTAAGATCACCGTTGACTAAACTATCAACAAAGTTAAGTTCAGTTATCTTATATGTGTTATATAACTCTATAATCTCATCAAGTAAAGCAAGACCTGATCTTTCTCTAAACTTCCAGTAGTGTGTTTCATTACAGAATACACATTTAGCAATACATCCTCTACTGATTTCAATATCGATACCTTTTGATCTATATAGATCAAAATCATAATCTCTGTAATTAGATGCAGGCATATTATCAAGGCTGGCTCTGACTTCGCCCTTTTCAATTAATAATTTATGACCTAATCTAGGAACATTATTTTCAACTTCATCTAGTATTTTTAATAAAAGACTTTCACCTTCACCTGCAACGGTATAATCATATGGCTTTGACAACAAATGATTTTCATTCCATATGTTAGCTATAATATTAACTCCACCGACTATTATAACAATCTCTGGTAATTCAGCCCTGATCTTGTTTACTAACCAGTCCATAGGAAGTTCGTTGCAATAATATTGTGTAAATCCTACTATAGTAGGACGTAATTTTTTAATACGTTCAAAACAATCTAAAAGATGTTTTTCTAAATGGGGATGTATATCTTGATGATAATTAGGATATATCCATTTCCAATCTCGATTAGTATGCCAAGGATCGTAATCTAGTCCCCAATTTACATGGTCGTTATGGGCAACAATATTCATATCAATGCTTGTAGTTTTATAACCGTTTGCTTCTGCTAATGCTGATAACCTAGCTAGATTATAAGGAGGACCTCTGATTGACCAAGAAGGGATTAAAACAAATACTATACTTGTCTTTTTAGTAATTTCAATGGGTTGTGCTTCTATATTTGAAGGCACAATTTCATCAGTCCTCTTTACAGTGGACTCCATACTTGCAACTTTGTGTAATAAATTATCTGACCACATATATTAAAAAGGTTTATAAATTTTAGGGTAATTAGTTACTTCTGGCATATTTAATACTTCAAGTAATCTAGCGTATCTTGGAGAAGTCTCAAGCCAAACTGCTTTGTCTCGGAATAGAAAGTCAGGCATATGATCTCCTTGTAATATCGGGTGTATGTGAATCATCGGTAAATTATCCGGGTACTTATATGCTAACCTAATTAATTCCGGAATAGATTCAAAATTATCTTCTTGTAATACTACAATCCAGGCCCAATCTACAGTATTGTCAGGGTGCTTTAATCTAGATTCATATAGATAATCTAAGTTTTTCCACAATGTAGCCCAATGACCACCAAGCCTAACCTTATCATAGCTTTCTTCATTTCCTGCATCAATACTAATCTTAACAATTTTTGTTTGAGTAAACAAAGTCGCATGTTTGTTTTGCATTTTCTCAGTCATTAATACGCCATTGGTTAATAGAGTATATCTTAGATTAGGCCATAGTTCTGGATTTGTAAAACACTTTCTAGTTTCAAATTCATGTCTATATATACTACTACTGAAAATGTCACCAATACCATCTATTTCTAAATCTACTCGGTGATCATGAGGTTGTTCAAATAAAGAATCAAGTACTGATCCTATAATTTTTGCGGCTTTTTCACGTTGTTCACCCAAGAATGTTACCTTTTCTACTCTACATGACGGGCAATATAAATTACAAGTACCGTCTACTGATAGATTGATTTCAGTAGGTAATGCGTTAATTGTAGTATTGAATGTTTCTTTTAAGGGAAATTTTTCAGCATGATGAATAAAATGGCATACTTTTTTGTCGCAATATTTGTAAGAACTATCAAGTATAGATTGTCTAATTAAGTTAGCCTTCTTGCCTGACCAAATTTCTTGAACACTTTCTGTTAATACATTTCCGATTACCGCAGGTAACCATTGGGGACAACATATTATTACATCACCGTTCTGAAGAACCATAATCTTACGAAAAGGTTCGGGGCATACCCTACCCGTCAAAGAGGGCAATTTACTTACATCATTTTCATCAAAGTCTTGGTAATATAAATCACCAAATACCGGGTCAGATAGTTTTTTCATATATCTTTATTTATCTTTGCAAACGACGGGGTACCTGCAGCCGGATGCCATGACAACTCTGGAAAAGTTTTAAGAAAATTAGTACCACGTGCCTCATCTAATTTGTTGAACCATTCACTTGATGAATCATGATTAATAATCACTGGCTCATCAATTGCTTTATGAAATCTCTCTATATTATCATGTAATGTTGTTATTGCAGATTCCCTAACACTAACATTCTTTAACGGAACCATTACATCAACATACCATTCTTGAAATTCACGCAAGCTAGTATGTAGGAATTCTTTCCATTCAGGCGTAGCACATGATATCGATAAATGTTCAGGGTGCATCAAAATTATATTATGAAAATCACATTCCCATTCAGATGAATCATAAAAGGTACTTGATAACAGTTTTTGCTCAGTTATAAATTCTACCATTTCTTTCATACGATGTGTGTTCATAATACTCCATGTAGGAGTCAATGTCCATTTTTGTCGTTCACCGGTTAACGCATTATTTAACCTATGTAGATTTTTTACTATTGTATCTAATTCTAACGGATAGCGAGAATAGTGAAGTCTGTCTCTATCTACTTCATCCATACTTACTAAAATCTTTAATTTTTTAATACGAGCCCAATACTCCAACACATCAATATCTTTATATTTTAAAGAAGTTAAATTAGTACTGTAGCAAAAATGAGTACCATCATCAAATTTTCCGGCTTCATCCATTGCTTTTAATATAGCAAAATGTTCTGGTTGAATTAATGGTTCACCTCCAGCTAAGTATACGTCATCTGCATATTTGGCTTGAGATTTAATAGTATTAATAAACTTTTCCTTGTTGATTGAACTTGTGTTAAATTTTTCTGTCGTGGCGTTTAGTGGCCACATCTTGTTAACAACATCTACCCAAGCACTGCTATATTTTGTACTACAAGGTGTACATGCTAGATTACATAAATTACTAAATCTAAAATCCCATCTGTAAATTTTCATTTCTTTCATGGAACCATCTTCTTCAGTACCTTCTTCAACCAATTCTTCGTATTTTTTTCCATACAAGTTATTGTAGAAATTTCTTATAGTATTTGTATTGCCCCATTCTTCTTCCTTAAGGCATCTATCACAATTCTTAGCGGGTATTTCATTTAGCATATTTTTTCTAAATGTTTTGTAATTATCATTATTCCATATTACTTCAATTTCATCTTCATACAGATTACCCATTGGTTTTCCAATTGCCGCAATACAACATGGTTGTATATCGCCGTTTGGCATATTATGAACATGCACCCAAGGTGCCATGCAAAATACTTTACTCTCTTTTAATCTAAATTCTTTGTTTGACATATATTAATATTTCTCGGTTGTATTTATTTTATAACCATAATGGAGTTTTAATGATCCTACCCTGATCATTTACACGTGGCATATGAAATTTTGTCAGAGTCCACGGTCTATAATCTAATGTACCTACAGTCTTTTTTATTAAGCGAACACATTTGCCATGAAATGTAATCTCTATTTCTTTGTCTATAGCAAAATCAACAAATGCTCTGTAAATATGACAATGAGTAATATCATCACCAAATATAAAGCCTCCTTCTGGCAAAAGATCCCAACAATAATTTAAATTATCTATTGTATCATCGTACATATGATTTGTATCTAGTAATATTCCAGATATAGGTTTTATACGTAAACTTTTACAATCTCCGGTATACAAAACAATATTACTAAAATCTTCTACTTGTAACTGTTGTACTGTTAGTAGATCGTTAACACTTAATTCAGGAAAATCAATACGATCTCTGAGGTCTACCATCATTGGATTATCCTCTGAAAAGGCAGTTGCAAAGTCATTTAAATCTATAGTATGTATACACATATTAGGTAATGCTTTGGCAAACATTACGGCTGTTCCTCCAATTAAGGTACCCAATTCTAGTATGTGTGATCCCGGGGGTAGTGTCGATAAACTCTCAATCATCCATTGTACATCCCAGGGCGGAATTGCTGAAAATGGCGTATCTAACAATTTTTGTTTTATATAACTTCTCTGCTCATCCGTTAGCATATATAGGTATTTCTTTTTTCTTTTTATAATGTATTGATTCTTTAGTTTGTATTGAATCAGTTTTCCAATCAGATACATTTCCTTGTTTCTCAAAAACTTCAGTAAAGCTTTGGTCAAGTTTAGCTCGTTCTAATGCATAATGTTCTTTATTAATTTCTTCTAAAGTATCATGGTCAAACGTATGACTAACAGATATGTTATAATCTCCGTTAACATCTATTGACATTTTTACTTTAGCAGTATATATACACGTAATTAGTCCACCAAATGTTTCAAAGTCAGTTATTGGATCACATGTAAATTCAAAATCATACTTACCATAATAAATGTACAATGCATACGCAAACGCAAAATATTCATTGATGACAGTCTTACTTAGTGTAGTATCACCACACTGATTAAAATCTACATGTGAATCATATTCTAAATATTCTGTTTTTGGATCATTGTGTACATTAAATGTGTAGAAATCTTTTATTACATTATATCTCTGTGAATTTATAGCAACACTATCAGAATGGTCTTTAATTATTTCTAACCAAATATGAAATAATTTTAATCTGACAAAACGATGTATTAATGTGTTTTTATAATCAGTGGTATACCATTGTTTTAAGAATACATTATCCCATGGTCTTTCAGTCCATTGAATACCATACTTTTGCCAAGCAGTGTCCAAATCACTCTTGTGACTAGGACTAGCTCCAAAGCCCGGACTAATAGCAGTAACCCATTTCCTACAATTATATATTAATTGAAGGCTATGAAATGCATCAATAGGTTCTTCAGTTGGGAAACCTACCATCCAATTAGCATGATTAAACATACCTATCTTTTTACCATTTCTGAAGTTATCTTCTATTTCCCAAACTTTAATTTTCTTCTTCATGTCGTCAAGTACTTTTTGACTACCGCTTTCTACTCCAAAGCTTAAAGCTGAACAACCGCTATCAGATATTTTTTTGAATACTTCTTCAGTCATTCTACCGTCACATCGGGCGTAACTATTCCAACGAATTTTCCACGGCTTTTCTATTAGTAAATCAAGTAATGTAACAAAGTTCTTTATATCACCGTTAGCAAGACTATCGACAAACCAAAAATGTTTAATTCCATACTCTTGAACTTGATGTTCGATTTCCTCAACTACTCGCTCAGGAGTAGTGCTTCTAAATTTCCAAAAATGTGTCTCTGTGCAAAAACTACATTTTGCAACACATCCCCTGGATGTTTCAATACTAGCACCGGACATCAAATAATTAGATAATACATAATCGCTATAATCAGGGTAAGCATATACATCCAAGTCTAGTCTGCTATCAACTGATCCTACTATTTGATTCAATGGGTATTCTTTTGGAAGAGTCTCTAATGTATATAAAAGTGTTTCTTCTGCTTCACCTACAAAGATATAGTTGAATATATTTTTTGCATCACTATCAAACCAATATGATCCTGTAATTGTTTCAGGGCCTCCCACAATAAAACAAATATCGGGTACTAATTCTTTGAGATATTTGACTAATACCATTGTAGCGAAATAATTTGTTATGTATAAACTAAAGCCAACAACTTTGACTCTTGAAAATGCAATTTCTTCAGCTATACGATACAATATCGGCTTTAGATCAGGTAAAATATATTTGTCAAAGTTGTCTTTATCTTGCCATAGAAAATAGCGTTCTGATTTCCAATAATCTTCGCCATGTTCTTTTAAGAAATAGTGATAAGCTTCAATATTAATATCATAGGATTTGACACTATACCCATTTTTTCTAAGTGTCCCTGTTAATTTAGAGAGGTTATAAGGAGGAAATAGTATTCCCCATGAAGGAGCCATCACCATTGCAATTCTAAATTTATCTGTCTTTGCCCACGGCGTGTCTGAGTATACTTGTATGAATTCATTTACCCCATTTACTTCAGGACCGTTTTCTTTTAATAAATGTTTTGAAACAATTTGATCTCTATCACCATATACTTGTTTTTTAGCTTCTTCTTCCAGGTCAGATACTTCACTGAGCATAAGGTGAATCTGTTTACGTTTATTTCTTAAATCTATTAATTCAGGTCCACTTAGTTCTGGAAATCTACTAAAGGCAATTTGTATATATTCATCAGGACAGTTTGGATTCAATACAGCGGCTCTGGCTACAGACGAATCAACTTCATCCGCACAGAATGCTCTGAGTAACCATAATGGACAGGTCTTTTCAGTTGCTAAGATTGACCTATCATTGGGGTGAAGTGCTAAGACTAATCTGTCTTTATATTGTTGATCCAATTCAGGTGAGTAGTTCATTTTTATTTTCTCGTATAATTTAATGCTTCGGCTAGCCAAGGAACGGTATCAGCAAGGTCTTGATTTCTATAATTATCGGTCCATTTGATTATCTCTATTGCTCTAGGTAAAAGCTGTGATGAATCTTTTTCATTCATATAGTCAATTATACTATAAATGTGTTCTTTAATAAAGGGAACATTAGATTTAGCAACGTATTCATCATACAGTGCGGTTATCTCTTTTTTTGTTGTTTGTGGTAATATTTGAACATTTAGCCAGTCTGGGCCTACTAATCTATGCCACATTAATTTATGATGGAAACGTTTAAAGTTAGCAGTATTGTGATACCATTCTATCATTTCAATAAAATGCTTTATATTAAAAATATTAACGGTTACATTTGTAGTACAGTAGAGTTGCGGGATATCCGCATTATCTAATTCATACATATGTTGCTTAATCACTTCCCATTTAGAAGGATATCTTATATAATTAGCCATATCGTCCATGCCATCAATACTAAAACAGACAATAACTGATTGGAAATGTTTCCATTGATTTAATAAATTCTTATTCAATGTAGTACCATTGGTATTGTATTCTAATGTAATGTTTTTTGCAAAATCATTTTCGATACAGTAATCTAAAATTTCATAGTGTTTTTTATTGATTAGAGGTTCTCCGCCAGTAAAGTAGATTCTATTCAATGAGGGTAAAATTTGCTTGATATCATCATTGAATTTTGGAGTATCGTAGTACTGGAAATCATCACCCTTAATTTTGTATGTGTTGGCTACCTTTTCAATTTCGTAAGGTGTATTTATTTTACCAAACTTAAATTCAGTAGTGCCACGCTCATACGTTTCTTCAATCCACAATGAACTATCGCCCGGGCCGCACATGCGACAAACAAGATTACATAAATTACCCAAACGAGAATCTAAATATTCGATAGGAAATTCAGTAGTATCTATTTTACCGCTAGCATCTGGTTGTTCTAATATTTTATTCAATGTGTCTTTATAGGCGTGCTGTTGTTGTTGACGTTTAGATACTAATCCAAGATCCTCTTCATCCCAGCAGAGTTTACACAAATCACTTTTCTCACCATTCAACATACTGCGGCGCAATTCAACAATTGTAGGATGATTTCTCACTTCATTAAAATTATCCGTTAGTGCGCTAACTGCTTTCCCGTCAGTAAGCATTCGTCCACCAGAGGTATATATACACTGGCAACAAATTCCATAATCTCCATTTTGGTAAGTTGCTTGATGATTCCATGGAATCGTACAAATTGTATTCTTTTTTTCACTCATATGTTTTACACTTCATATAAAAATCTATCATTTCAGGGAATGCGTTAAAAAAGTCTAACGATCTTCTTTCTGATAATTGGTCAATGTTTTTACTAAAATCTGAAAGTAAATTAACATCAGAATTAGTTCCGATGCTATTCTTTAGCTCATATAACTGGGTGATATACTCTTCCCATGTTCCAAATAAATAACCATCAGGTCTATCTTCTTCATTTTTTAATATTTCTATAGCATCATCTACGTATGACCTATAGCTAGGTGGTAATATAGTTGTACTTAACCAGTTAGGATATACCACAGTGCCTCCACGTAGATTTATTGGGATACCATACTTGCGTTGAATACTAATAACCCAGTTAAAGAAATTAGGTAAATCAGAAACGCACAATGCATTCAAAGCCAACATTAAATTTATTGAGACACATTTTTTATTTTCCATCTTACTTATTAATGATAGCATTTGATCGATATTAGAAGTAAATCTTTCCCATTTTGTGCCAGTTCGTATAAACTCAGTTCTCTCACCCACTGATTCAAGACTGATATTCAAGTCTAATACTAAATCAGTATTAGCAATTCTAGGAATTAAGTCCATAAATTTATTAAAATATTGTTCAGGCGTATTAAAGTTAGTAACAACTGACAAATATACAGGTCTATTAACTTTTACTTCACTAAATTTAATTAAAATTAAATCAATGTATTCATATAATTTACTTATGATTAATGGTTCTCCACCAATGAATCCAATAATTGTTGTTGTGTTGGCTACTCTATCATAAAACCATTCCCACCAAGCTTTTTCTAAATTAGAATTTGCAATCGGGTCAACATCTTTACTAAAGTTTATAGGTATTTCTTTATATTTAATTTTTTCAGTAATCCATTGAGTACTAAAAAATTCATTACAATACACACACTTTAAGTCACATGTATTACCTAATGCTATCTCAACGTTATTTACAAAATCTATATTTGTTGCCAAATCATCTTTTTGTTCATCAGTTAGATTCATCAACATGTTTTTTATTTCTGGAGCCTTTTTACCCTTATAGTGATTAGCGTGTTCAACATATTCCGCAAATCTATTAAATCCATGACCATGTCTTGAACTCTTTAATCCGTTGTTTTCTAACTTCCAACAATAAGAACAATTATCTGTTTGAATGCCATTTAACAAATCTAGTTTAGCTTGTCGAATAGGTTCAAATTTTGTAAAAATATCTTTACCTAATCTAGTAATATCCTCATTTGAAATTTTATGATGTTTTGAATGACAGCACATGCTAATTTCATTATTAGCCAAATTAACAATAGGATAGTCCCATGCTTTTTTACATAGAGTATTGACGATATTATTTTGCATTTCTATCACCAAACAATGTGAAATCTTTCTTAGTATAACCTTTTAAAAATATTCCGTCCTTTGATGGGCCTAATAATACATCATAGTTGTTATCCTTAATAGGAACAATTGCCCATGTACAATAATCAACAAAATTAGGTATTTCTTTAAGCTTGTTCTCAACTTCTAAAGTATATTCGGTTGTGTTTGGCTTCATCATAATTTTAACTTCAAGATGGCCTGTTTTACCCTTACCTTCTCTCTCAACTTTAGTTTCAACTATTCCTTTAACAACTTCTAGGAATTTTTCCTGATTCCATCCTTCATAATGAACACTTAAATTAAGATCTCCGTAAGTAATAAGTTCTTGATAATAATCAGGTTTTCTGCTACCGTTACTATGCATACTGAGATTATATCCCAATACATTTATGTAACGACACCAATCTAAGAACGCCGCATTAGCAGTTGGTTCTCCGCCTGTAATAATAAAATTACAACTACTATCTCCGATGAATTCGTCTTTTATTTTATCAGTGGCTGTCATTAATTCTTCTAAACCTTTATGAGCTTCATAGTTATTGTGAATGTGAGGCCAGCAATAAGAACAATCATAGTTACACCTACGACCTATTTCCCAATGTACTTGTTTGAAACTAGTACCGTATATTCGTTCCATAGCTACAATATTATCTATAGAATCAACTTTCTTTGACATATCTGTTTCAAGTTCTTGTTTTTTTCTAAGTAACGGAATATACTCTAACGTTTTAACTTTGGGTATGAATAAGTCTGCTCCACAACTACAAATACTTTTATAGCATTTAGGCCATTCTTTGGGTGTTTCAAATTTAGAAAACACATTTCCAAGTGAGCCACCTTGTTCACAGGATGCTCCAAATATTTCTCCGTCAGAATTAATGAATAAATTTTCAACCCCCATACTGCAGGCCCATCCATTCAGATAATTTAATTGTTGTCCTATAAAATCATCTGTTCCAAAATCTTTCCAATTACCCGCGGCATCATATGCTCGTAGTGGTTTTCCAGGAGTTGTGTCCATTAAATTACCTTCTCTTTCGTACTCATTATATCAAAATTACAATGGCACATAGTTTTATTACAAATAGTTGGTGCTATAGGTACTTCAAAATCTTCAAAAATATTACCAATCTTTCCGCCTACTCTGCACCAGCCTCTAAACACGTCTCCTGATAAGTCTACAATAATTTGTTCAACACCTACATAACATTTCCATCCTGACCAATCGTTTGTTTTTTCACTTAAAAATCTATGTGAACTGGATGTTATCTCTGTGTTATCTTCTGCAACCATTTTCATAGCACCACGATAATAATCAAAAGACTTGTCGTATTTTATATGTTTAACAATTAATTCATGCTGTTTATCAAATATATTTTGTTGGGACTCTGTATATTCATACATTACTTCTCCAAAATCATAAATCAATGGTTGCAATGCCATAGAAATATTTGTAATATTTTTTATTTTATTAGCTACTGCGTAACAAAAAGAAAACTTATCAGGACTCATCATAATATTTACATGAGTACGAACATCGTTATGTAACAATTTAACAACTTCTACAAAGTGATCTGCTTCAGCAAATTCAGGGTGAAAGCTCAAACATACGTGGTCGAAATATTTCTTGTTATCTTCCCACCACCGTAACGTTCTACTACCATTACTGATTAATCCAACTTTGGCTCCCAATTCAGTGCAATGTTTGCATATCTCTACAAAATGTTTGTATAGTGTAACTTCACCGCCGGTTAACTCAAAATAAACTTTACGCGGAGCAACTTGTTCTACCACACGTGTAATAAAGTCTTTAACTTTTTCTAGTTCAGGCCATTTCACACTACCTGAGTGAAGATTTTCTGGGCAATAACTACATTCAAAGTTACAAGTATTGCCCATACACCAATTAACTACAAACCAATCTTCATGGCTCGGAGTATTATGTACTAACTTAATATAATTATGTTCCATTACCATCCTTCTATTTTTCTAATAACATCCATCTCTTTAACTAACGGACCGATATTGTATTTATCGGCTAAGTAATGTCGCTTGAAGAACAGGCTTTGTTCTGCGTTATGTATACACATCGGTAAGCCTAGCTTATCATGTAATGCCTCACCTAATAAGTTTGCTTCAACTTCAGGATCTCTATGTAAATGTTCTTCCCACAATACAGTATAGTTATCAAACCATTGTACATTATGCGGGTCCCATTGTGTTAACATAGTCATGTATGTGCCTAATCGTGCACCATAAATAGCCCACAATCCATTCTCTACGTCACTACCAATGTTATGCCAAACAGTTAGATTGTTTAAGTTACGTGTAGCAACAGTTTCTTTAAATTCATCAATCGTGGGTCTTGCACCACGATTTAAACTCATCTTTACACCCTCACGGAAGCCAGCTCGCCATGCTTGAAATGGTGTATGATTAGGATAAGTTGTACTGTAACAATCATACATAGCCCAGTATAAATTATCTTTGCTATCTAAACAGAAATCAGCAATACGTGTTTCATCTCCGTCAGTTTGATTCTCATGTGTTTTCATATTCATCACATAAGTTTTTGTCCAACTGCTCATCCCACCATTGCCATAACGTAATCCATTAATACTATTAGTAGCTTTCCAACGATATTGCGCTAGTTTGTATGTAGGATCTTTATCAGTAAAATCTAATTGCATGTTGAAAAACGTTTCATCAGGCATGTTATCACCGTCAATTAAAATAAAACGCTCAGTATCGCTTGCAATTGCGGCCGCTTTGTGTGCCGCATCACTTCCCTTAACGTTGTCAACACGTTTAGCCCAAGGCACCATGTTCTTAATCTTAAGCCAGAATTCTTCTTTCTGTGGTTCATCATAGCTAAGATAGATACAATCTAAATCTGCTACATCAATGATATCATTGGAGTTCATATATCTTTAATTTCCATTTAGTTGTTTTACCGTCATATGAGCTATCAGCTATGATACTAATATCATCTGCTATACATTCTACCCCTTCATCCATATTAGGCATTAATTTATATACCACTGATTTGGGACTAGCAGTTGAGATCCTGCCATCAATAACTCTTATGTCCGGTCTTGCGGCTGCAAAAGTTAGAGCATCAATTACAATGTAATTACCGGTCATTGATTTGTCACCGGTATAACATATTACGCTACCATTACTATCATAGTATAATCTGAACTCAGGTGGTTCCATTTTAGGTTGTTCCCATATAACTACATATTCCTGTTGATTATCTTCTGTACTCATTTTATACTCTCTAATATTTTATCACTAAAATTCTTTATATGATAGTGAAAAGGGTATCTTTGCGGAATAGTTTGAATTCTAATATGATCTGGTAAACACTCATACACAAATGTGTCAGTCCAATTTTCAGTTGGTGTTTCATTAATATATTGTTTCATATGTACCATTGTCATATCAGTAAACGTTGGCATCATTGTGGTTTCAACTCCCATAATATGACAAGCAATAGCATATGCCCAATCAGTTGTGGCTAATTCTTGTGCATTACATTTTAATGAGGCTTTATAATGATCCCACTTCTCGAACACATCTCTTACTATAGCAAAAAATTGTTTAGCAGTATCAGACTTTTTAAAATAAGTAATTGCATTGTATGCGTCGGGTAAATTATTATCATCTATAAATCTGCGATACACTCTATTATCTGATATATCTTGTTTGTAATTTCTAATAGCACTTGATACTACCAAGTCTCTGTGTGATAAAACGTCCCACCAATAGTCAATATTTTTTGGAATATACATATCTGATTCTAGTTTGATTGTATATTCATATGGGCTAGCATCATATACTTGCCAATCATTTTGTAACTTCCAATTGGTATTAGGTGATTGATCACCATGCGGCAACATAGCGGTAGTTACTATAGTTATGTTAGCATCGGGCATTACTCTTTTAATACTCTTTTCCAATGCAGAAGCACATTTAACGTAGTCATCACCTTGCGCCATAATCACAAAACCTTTATTCATACTAACTCCATAAAGTTTTCTTTATTCATAACGTGAAAATCTATATCTTTGGCAATAATATATTCTTTACGAATTTTACCTCGTTGCCAATTATCAAACACTACAGTATATTCATTATTAAACATATCATCATCATTTTTATAAACCATAGTATTCTTTCCAATGTGAACTAAATTCCATGGAATTAAATCTTCTACGGTAAAAGTATTACCATTACTAATACGTGTTGCAAGAGTTATAGCATAATCATTGCGATAAGGAGATGGAACGAATCCATGTAAATTCGCATAATGTTCATAATTACGCTGAACCATACCCATTGAGTTAAATATTTGTTCTGCTCGTTTAGTTTTATTAAATCTAATCACAGTAGCCCATAATGTTTTAAAACCATATGGATTTAACATCTCTATCTGTGGTGTATTGTACATTAAGAAATGTGTATCTTCATGGCAACAAAAATCAGTGGGCAACTCAAACGTCTTTAACAGTTTGGTTGAATTAACTAAGTAATCGGTGTCTATTAATAATGTTTCATCATACGGGCTTAATTCAAATGCCCGATATCTACCTTTATTAATCCATGTTCCGCGATCTCGTTTGTTACTTGTATCCGCAGTAGCCAATATCGTGTTGTCAAATACATAATCAATATTTTCAGGTATAGAAGTAGTATCCGTTATAATTGATACAGGTAAGTCCAAAAAGTGATTAATACGTTTAGCTGTTGCTACAGCCATGTCATAGTAATTGAATTTGGAAGAATTAAACGCAAATAGTATTACACCTTTGCTCATCGTTTTTTCTCTAGTTCAACCCACTCAGTGTACCATTCTTCCATGATTGATTTATAAACTGTATTAAGTTTAGACAACAATGATTGTCGGTTTATTTTAACTGGGTTATTAAAATTATCTATTAGAACAATCTCATCTTCATTAGAAGAAGTAAGAAAGTTGATTGTTGCTAGATTGGCACTCCACAAGCCATTTTGGTCAGCTACGATAAGTTTACTTTCGTATTTGTCTTTTAAATATGCTTTAGCAGAATTATGATTGAAGCGGGCCTTGGCTTCGGTAATTAAAGTCTTTGTATCCATGTAATCTCCTAAGAGTATTTAGATAGATACAAAGACCTATAAAAAAATTATGAGCCTGTGACTGATCCAGCTAGTGTAATTGTACCCCAAGTATTAGCCAAATTAGTTGTTTCTGGAGCTTGCGCTGTAACAGTTACAGTTGAGCCTGACCCAACTGTTAATCCGTCTGGAACTTCATCCCAAACTGTATATAATGTTACAACTGAGCCTGCATCACCATTTGAACCTTGAGTGCCATTTGACTTAGCAACAACACGAATGAATGAGTTAACATAAGCTGTAGCACCACCTGCCAATTGAGTGAATACGTTGGCATTACTTGTTGTCATTGCAAAGTAACCACTATTAGTGGAGATAGTAGGAGCACCGCCACCACCACCTATTTTAGTAATACCATTGTATGATACTGAAGCAATTGTGATTGTACCTGAAGTTGGCGCAGACATTACGACTGTGCCTACATTACTTGCTAAACCATTGAATAATAGGTTGCCAGCACCTGATGTTGCGGCATGGGCACATGTTATTTTTAATTGTCCGCCCGAGTTGAAGAAATATCGTGCGGCATCACCATTAGCAAAAGTAGCAGTATGTGTGAAAGTAATAGCATTAAGCCAACTACTACCATATGCAACAGCATTAGAACCGGTTGCACCCTGTGTTGCGGCATTCAATCTAGTTGAATAAATTGATGTTAAGTTAGTAGGAATATTTCCTTGATACGCAATTGAACCACCTGCGACCGGAGAAGTAACAGTAGATAATGATGTACCTTGATGTGAGGCTGAACTTGCTGTTTTACTAATAAGATTGGCCCATTTAACGGCAGTAACTACGTCACCGATTGCTACCGTTGCTTCAGCAGTTTGACCATAACCTGCAGTTGTTCCTCCTGTAGACCAAACTGTATTTAATGTACCGGAAGCTGTATTTGGGTTTGTGCCCACTAGACCATTATAGTCAGCGGCTAGAATTGTTGAACCTGTTGCGTAAGTCATTTATTTTCCTTAATTAATTTTAACGAAGGCTTCTATTGTGCCCATATCGTCTGTTGTTTTATTTTCTAATGAGCGCCCAATTATATTAAATGCAGTTGCTTCACCGTTTGATGCGGCACGGGCAATTCCTTTGCCCGCACTTACTAATCGCTCACCTTTTTTAACTTTACCAGTCACTTTAACTTTAACTCGACCACCAACTGCAATAGGAGGGTGAGTTGTGTCATTGCCGGCTGCTGAATTCATTAAATATGCCGCAGTGTCTGACACAACACCAAATACAGCATCACTTAACTCATATTGAACAGCAGTAATTTCTTTGTCGCCGCCCAGTTCAACTACTGTACCTGCATCATAGTATGCGTCAGCTTCAAATCTTTCTGCCAAGTCAGCATATGTTGCATTAAGTCTTGAGCCTGAAGTTAGTGACCAATTGCCTGTAATATTACCGGCTGTAATATTTGCTCCAGTAGTTAATGTGTTGCCAAAATGTGTTGCACCAGTAGTACCCACTTGACCTGTAAATGTCGGTAGATATAAAGCCACATTACTGTTTGAATATGATCCTGCAAAACTGATTGCTGAACCATTGGCATAATAATAATAATCTGTTCTGATACCTACATTGCCTGAACCTGTCACTACTAGGTTACCGCCAGTTACCCACATACTTGTACCAGCTACACTGTTGGCAGTACCTGCACCGTTTGAAGTTACTACACCTGTCATAGATAATGCAGTTGATTGTGAGCCTGCGTTAATACTTTGAGTAAATAATGATCCTACATTACCGGTACCAATATTAGCAGTTCCTGAACTAATATTAGCAGTTGAACTAACTGATATATTAGTAAACTGCCCGTTTGCACCATTTACGTTATTAACGGCAGTAATATTATTTGCTGACAAATTACCGGTGACCTGTACTGAACCAAAAGTAGATGTTGAGTTCGCTGAACTTACTGCTAGTGAAACCCATGCATTTGCGTTTGACAATCCATCTGTTGGACAAACATATAAAGTATTAGCGTTTGTGTTATACCATAATTGACCAGTTAATGGATTCGCAGGAGGCGTAGTGTCTGCAAAATTTTCTAATTGGTGTACGAAATTTGTGTCTAATTGCTGACCATAACCAGCATAGTTTCTTCCTGGAAGACCCACTGATGTGCTAGTCGTGTTTATGGTTCCGTCAGCGATGGTTGTCAGTATAGTTCCATCACTTTTTACAATTGTATATGCCATGTTGAATTACTCCGGGGTTCTATTTTATTTATCTTAAATTGTCACTAAGTTAGTTAGTGCTTGGATTCTAACTGTATAATCAATTTGAATTTGTCTATTTAAACTCTTTTGTACTGGGTGGAAAATAACATGTGTTAATAGTCTTGTTATCACATTTCCATTGGTATCAGTACCGTAATTAGCTAATAAACCTAATTCATCAAAAATATAGCTGGAATCAGTTTGTGTGCTATTATCAAATGCTGCCTGACCTGACGGCTCGCCGTAGTCTAGTAGACATTGTACCAAAATGTCTGTATATACACGTCCTGTCGTGTGTGATACAGTCATTTTATTTCTTGTAGGGTCTAGATTGAAAACACTGGTATCATCTACGATTTTAGCGTAAGTTTGATTGTATAGTGCCGCATTTTGGCCCGTCGTATTTGGGGGCAAATAGGTGATGACTCCGGTCTCGTCAACTGACGCACCACCGTTACCAAATGCCATTTGATAGATTTCTCCGTAACCACGACTGCTTAATGTGTCAGCAATTGCTTCTGACATATTCTCATAGTTGATAGCATTGTGTTTATCAACAAAAACTTCGCCGTTGTTAGGGTCATATACCTTTAAAAAACCCTCTACTTTATATGATAGTGTTATTACTGACATTAGTTATCACCCCGTGTTTGAACCAATACTTCTTTAGTATTTGGATCTGTAATTTTTAAAAAAGATGAGAAATAAAACCCTCCAGACTCATTGGGTTTAACTTCTGCCCTAACATCAGTTTGAGCATTTTCTGTATTTTCTTGTTTATTATTCATTTACTTATTTATCTTTCAGGGAACATCCGCATTTAAGAAATTAGCAGGATATGTTGTGCTAATCTGTAACGGATCACCGTCTACTAGATTATAGTTGAACGAATTCCAACTAAATCCGTTATAAAGTTCCGGTAACATATTAGATGGTAACACACCATAAACTGTCGTATATTTAGGAATATATGTTTGTTTTCCAGTACCATTGGCGCCTCGTTGTAACCCGGATAAAGTATTTTCATCAAAATTCACGGTTGTATAACGTATTTGTTCTCCGTTGATATAAATTAAATTACCCAATATTACAGTAATCGTTAAATCATCTCCGGGAGCAATTGCAGGAGTACTAGGATTTATGTCTATTAACAATACAGGGGCTACATTCTCTACTACGATAGTATAATCCGCAGGATCAATTGTTAAACTTGTAGTATTGTTATATACAATAACTTGTGAAATTGCACTCTTATCTCCATTAAGTCCAATACTCATTGTATCGTCAACTGATACCGCAGGGGCAGTCACTTCTTGTATAATAGATTCTGTAACTCTGGATACATCTTCTACATAAATGACATCATCTACATCTTGCAATCCATATGTTAACCAAGTTCTAGTTAATGTATTAGAACGGAATATTGATTGTTGATTAGACTTATTAACATTTTCAATATACACGGTTTCATTAGGGGTAGCAGTTGGTATCATATTTGTAATAATTACAACATCGCCCGGTTGTATAACAGTCAATATGCTCAAATTGTTTTGTGAATTCAAATATAATCCACTAGATGGGATACGGTAACCGTTAACTGTTACCCACAATCTGTCAACATTGGTTTGTTCCCATTGTGTTACATTCATTGAACCGGTGGCAGTTGTTAATTGATATATTTCCCCATCACGTACCGCAGTTACACTAAATTCATATGCACTGGTTATTTCATTTACGTAATATATAGCTGTTGCAATGCCAGTACCAGACCCAACACCTGTAGCTACAAATGTAGTTCCAGAATCATTATTTAATGAACCAATATTAGTCCAAGTTGTAGTTCCGGTTTCAGTAATTTGATATGTGTTACCGATAATAAAACTTCCCGCTGTCACCAATGATTGAATTCCACCAAACGCTGTTCCTGTAAATACTAACGGCGTGCCTGGTATTAACTGACTAGTACTTGCCACTGTTATACCATTAGTAGATACATTTGTAGAATATACATTTGTTGTTTCCAATGTGAATAATCTATCTAACCAAACATATCCGTTTCCATAATATGAAGATACTTGGGTTACTGGACTATTAACGTAAGATAATGTAGGGTTATATGATGTATAATATAAACCAATTTGTGTTGGATTAATTACTTTTGCATAGTATGTATTATTGTTTAATTCAGTTGAACCTAATACAGAATCAATCCTTACTAAATCATCCTCAGATAAATTATGAGGGATGCCTGTAGTTACTACAATAGACTCATTTCCACCAACATATGCAACCATAGAACCTGATGCAGTAGTCACCGTTATTGGGCTTCCCGGAACATTTGTTGCTAAATTAATAGTGTCGGATACTTCAAAATCAACTCCATTAGGGTCAACATAACTTATATAATATACTTTTCCATTTGCTAATACATTACCAAATCCAGTAGCCGTTGAATCTTTAAACATTATAGACTGACCAATTATAAATCCAGTAGTAAGTCCACCTGTGATAGTATGAGGTGCAGTTGTATTTGATATATTTGTACTTGCTATTGTATTGACAATTGTATTATTAATGCTAACAATATTTGCAACTGTTGGTGGATTAGTAATACCAATCATTGAACCAGAGTCAGTTGTTAATATAATTGATTCTCCTCCAGGATTTTCTGAAATAGTAAAATCTGTTGAATTTATAATTTGAAGAACATAATATATTTGATTAGCTATAATGCCACCTAATGTAGGTGAATTAAAACGTATAGCATCATTAACAGTCAGGCTTGAAGTATCGCCCAGACTTAATGTTAGATAATTTAAATTCATATCATAAGGTACAACACTTGGAGTATTTTGATCGTAAGTTTGTGCTGTCGGGACGTTTTGATCGTATGATCCTACATTATGAGTAGTATTTCCAATAGTCAAAATAGTTGTTGATGAACCACCAAATGTTCCACCATAGGTTGTATTTAAATATTGTCTATCAGTTAAATTATATGTGGTAACTGAAATAATACTTCCTACACTAGGAGTAAATGATAAATTAAGTGTGCCTGTTGCTGAATTAATTGTATAATCCGCATTATTTGTTAATCTCAAACCATTGTATTCAACAATTGCATTATCCGCATTATCCTGTCCTACAAAATTTCTTAATACAAATTCTGTTGTAGTATTTGTTAATGTAAATATCTGTGTTTCTGGTACAGTATATCCATATTGTATTGGGGCTGTTTCACCAAATATAGAAAGTACAACAAAATCATCATTTTGATTATATTGACTAGAGAATACTAATTTTGCAGTTATGCCTTGATCGGCAAGTGTAATTGCATAATCATTTGTTACACACAAAGCAATACCGGTAGCATCATTCAATACTACATCAGAACCACCTAACGTTGTAGATACGGTAAATTCATTACCAATGATAGACGTTATATAATATGTTGTTTGTGCCATTAATCCACATTCTGCAAAAGATCCAATTTCAATTGCATTACTGAATATAATTGTATCACCTACTTCATAATGATCTGTTGAGTTAACAATAATAGTATTGGTTCCGCTCATAGTTTCAGATATTATCCCCTGTTCACCTAATACAAGATTTGTACCATTGTGTATTATAATAGGATCTGTCCAAACTAATCCATTGGTTGATTGAATATTAACTAACATTGAACCGGTACCCGATGTAACATCAAATGTAGGCCCTGCTATTCCACTTACACTGGTAGTAGATACCGTTATCTTGTTAGTAATATGACTTAATGTTTTTACGTAATATGTTGTATTAGTAGTTATACCACCAAATACAGCACCTTCAAATGTAATAGGTGAGTTGACCAAAAAGTAATCAACATTGTCACATACAATACCATTATCTAATGCATCCGTCTCAATTGCAGTAACTTCTTTAGGATCAGTTGTTGGTCTTATTACACCTGAACCATTGAATCTACTAGCAGAATAATTACAATTCAATGGCATTTCAACAAAACCAGTAATAATGTTATCAACAAAAGGTATAACTTGCGAATTTGATTTTACTAATTGATCTCCATTACCCACTTCATATAAGTCTAATCTTAACCCACGTGTTGATGCTAATGGAGCAGACAAAGTGATTATTTTGTTAACCCAATCAACCGTAAAATTATATATTCTAGTACTTAAATTATTAGAGTAATCAATATCAAACAATGACATATTAGCAGGATTTTCTACAATCCTATTGAATGAAAATTCTGTTTGATTTGTATTTGGCATTATTTCTGTAGAGACAACATTAAATCCAACATGACCATATATGGATGCATCCCAATCAGTACCCGGTCTAGTAGTAACAATCATTGACAAGTTATCAGATATTAATCCTGGTACTAATTCTTCGGGCCCGTATCCTGATAAGAACGGGTCTCCCTGAACATTATATATTGTATCTGCAATCAAATTAAAAGATTTATCTTGTAACTCAGTATCTAATGTGTATTGATCTTCAGGGGCAAAAGCATTACCTAAATATGTTCCATTAGGATAAATAATACCACTAACTAATTGAGTTAAATCTAAGCCTGGCATGTTAACATTAGGTTGATAATATCCTACTATACGATCTAATTCGTTAAGCTTTCTATCACCACTATCCATCAATTCCCATTTACCCAATATGAATTCGTTATCGTTGTTACTAATAATACATTGCCATACTGCATTATTATATTTTACAATACTCTGATTGAAGTAGAATGGCTCTGGTAAGAATACATAATCTCCCAATGAGTATTCTGTTCCTAGTGTTATACCATTTACCGGCACTGTCATTAATGCATCAGAGTATACTTCACATTCTATTGCAGTAATAACTTTTAAGTAATATTGATTTACGTCACCACCGGAAGTGCCTGATCCAATTACGCCTGTAATAGTTCCATTTGACACGAACGGTGTGGAAGTTATTACATCAACATTGCTAACAGTTAGTACTAAGTCATTTAATGGACTTAATCCAGATACCCCGTTAAATGTTAATGCAGTACCCGGTATAGTGATTACATTATCAAACGTATAGCCAGCACCTGGATTTATTATATCAATAATATAACCACCTAATTTAGTGCCAACATTGAATGTAGGAACTAATGTTGGGTTTTGTATAAATATAGTTTCTTTAATTTGAGTTGTAAGTGTTACCTCACTACCACCTAAACTTGCACTTAATGTGACATATGGATTATCAGCAGTTAATGTCATTGATCCATTGAATGTGGTCAATATAAATTGAGCAGACGCTCTACCAGTACCATCAGAAATTGTACCATCTCTAGATGCAACAAATGATAAGCCTTTTGTATTAGATGAAGCACCTAATGTCGTAAAATCAGTAGTGCCCAACGAATAGATAGTGTATGTTTTTCCTGATTCAATTTCAGTAGCTAATACTCCACCTAATTTATCTGTAATTGTAAATTGATCTCCTCCAGTAACATAACTATTAATATAATATGTTACTAATGCTACTGTGTTACCATAGACTAATCCAGAGAATGATATTGGCATGTCAACATAGAAGCCAATAGTAGTTTCTCCGGTTGATAAAGTGAATGTATTAGTTGATGAAGATGAACTAGCAACTTCAACGGACAATGTTCCATTAGACAATACATAATAAAGAGTAGATGTAGATAGACCACCTATAGAAGAAGTTACCTTAAAGGGTAAATTATTATATATATTTGTTATGCCGCCACTTAAGTAGCTCACATACAAATAATTACCATTGTCAGTGGTTGCAACTATATCTCTAGTTAATAATGTAGTGTTGGTACCTGATACTGCAACTCCTACACTATCGATAGTAGGATAAAATGTAAATTGTTGTCCATTAACTTGTCCGGGGCTTACCGGTAAACCAACATTCATTGTCATTGAACCAGTTGCATTAGTTAACGGTAATGCAGTTGTTTGACTTGTCAATGTGCAAGATCCTGACGCAGTAGTCAACGGGACTGCACCACCGTTTAATACATCAGCAATAGTAATATGTGTTCCGTCTACTATACTTCTAATATAATAAACTTGGCCGGCAATGATTCCACCAAATATAGTACCAGTAAAGATGATAGGATTATTAACTGCGAGTTCTAATGTTGAACTTACGGTTACTTTGTCTCCTAAATCTACGGTTCCAGTAACATTCAATATTAAAGGATCGTTATCTGTTGATATAGTAAATGTCTCACTATCAATAACGGTAGTAATGTAATATGTTTCATTTTCTACTATTCCACCAAATACGCTACCAACAAAATACACCGGTAAGCCAACGTAGAACCCAGCAGTACCACCTGTACCAGTTGGTAATAACGGAACTGTTATAAAGTTAGATGTAGTTTCTGTTGTAGTTACATTTAATATGCCTGGATATGCAATAGTAACAATAGCAGTATTGGTGACTTCACCTGCATAGCATGACATTCCGGCTGCAGTAACATTATAGTTAGTTAGTATTAATACTGAACCGCCGGCAGTTGTAGAAATTGAAAAATCACTTTCATTAATTATTTCTGCTACATAATATATTGTTTCATTAACAATAACCGGACCAACAGCACCTGTAAACTTAATTGGCATGCCTACATAGAAACCAATAGTAGACCCCGAAGCATTTGGTTCTGTACTTGAATAAGTTAATCTTACTAAATTGATTGAACCAGAATGTATTGTCTCACTTACCGAACGGACAAGGGATGACCATACTAATAATTGGTCATTAGTTACGTCTTGAATTTCAAATGTTGCTCCTTGTGCGCTAGCCAATATGGTATCAACCGGAGGTTGTGTGGATTCTAATGTAATACTAGAACTAGCAATACGTGTGCTGTTATTAAATAATCCAGCATAGAAACTTCCATAGAAATTATTAGGAGCCCATTCAGTAACTCTAGATGTGTATGTTGTTCTATCAAACTTTAATTTAATATTGTTTTCTCTAACAGGTGCAGACGTAGAGACACAACTAGCTCTTGCACTAACTGCAATTTTGTTATTATCTCCAGATCCTGTATTTGTAAATAATACTCGGTCATGATCTTGTAATGCATCGGCATATGTTGTATACAATGCAACCACATAAAATGGATTAGATTCCAATACTGCCAAATAATAATATTGACCCTCATCTAATCCACCTATAGGAGTTGTATCCGTTCCTACATAATATTTTACTAAATCACCTGTTTGAACAAATTGTGTTTGTAAAGTAATTGTTCTAGTAGATACATCAACTACCGTACTAGGGAAGGTAACAATTTCACTTGGGTCAATTATTATTTCAGGTAATACTTGATATCCGTCACCCGGATCTATCACATCAATTCGTAGAATCGTATCCAGATTCATCACGGGCTCTAATATGGCTGCACGTCTTGGTGCTGGATATATAGTAGTATCTATATATGCTATAACTTTTGGAGGTTCAGCATATCCTCTACCACCGTTCAATAATAATATTGGAGGCAAGTCAATTATAATTTGTTCACCGGGAATATGATTTGTTATTGGTGTATTGTTAACTCCTCTAGTTAATCCACTCAGTGTGCTATATGCTCTATCAACACTACTGTATGCAATTTGTTCAGTACCAATTAATACAACACCAGTAGTTGGGAAACCATATACATTATCAACTACCATTGCACTACTATTCAATGTCAAATAAGATGATAGAATAGTTATAGGATAGCCAGTTATTCCGGTTATACTTAACCCTTGATTATTAAACCAATTAACATATGGTTTAGTTTGCCAGATAGGGTCAGACGGTAAGTATTGGTTAATATTACTTGGGTTAGAATAGACTAGCTCAGGTGTAATATACTGTTCATATTGAGTACTATATTCAGCTGGTAAATCAAAATCAGTTATATTTCCTAAATAATTATCTGATCCTGTATACTTAAATAAGAAGTCTTTAATAACAACGTGGTATGGTTTAACTTCATTTAAATACCCAGACAAAAATTCTTGATTATCACTCTGGTATACTTCTAGTGGTAGCAATTCACGAATAGTATGTCCCACATCAATAAATGATGTTTTATTCAACCATGGTAAATAATTTTGACTTTCAATCGATTCACTAACAATATATTCAAATAATAAAATCAATGCTTCATTTCTGTATAATAGTAAACTACTAGGCAATTCTTCATTTAATGCACGAATAATATAGCGTGTTTCTTCACTGGGAAATGTATCATATGGTGTGGTGTCAAAGAAATTGTCTCCAAATCCTAAACGGGCTTCAGCATAATCCCACAATGAACTCTTAAATTGTATTGTACCATTTTGTAAACCAATACGATTCCAAATTATACCATCATATACGTAAGTTTCTTGTAATCCATCACCATTTTTATTAACGGTAACAATTAATCCTAGTTGTGCATTAATTGTAGCTAAATCATAATATGATTCTACTAGTAATGAGGATTTAGTATTATTATCATATCCAGGTGCCCACCAATTAATTACTTCCCAATAATCTTGTGTGTTATAGAAAAATAACGGTTGTCCCGACCAATTTGGATTACCTACTGTAGATGGATTTATCTCCCCTTTAGTAAATAAGAATTTTAAACTACTAGTCTCTGTTAATGGGTATTGAGACAATACCTCATTATAGAATGTTAAATAATTTTCTAATGCTTTAAATCTATTATAAAAGAAACTTTGACGTGGACGAACTAATATGCCACTCTGTACTGGTTTTGGTAATTGTGGATCTGGAACAACTCCGCCTGTTTGATCTACACCACTCAAACTCTCTAACATTTTATTATACAATGATTCGGGTACTAATGTGTCCCCTATTCCGGGTAATCCAGGTAAAAAATCATCTGCATATTGTGAGCGAATTAAACTATAAACACTATGTGAAACATCATCATTAGTCCCGGTGGCAAAGCCTATATGCAAAGCGGTATCATTTGCATTTATGTCAGAGGTACAATTATATAACCCAAATACATTTGGCTGTATAGGTGCCATATATGATATGCCAGTCGCTAATGGTGTAGAAATATATGATTCACAAATGGTATCTGATAGTGTTTTACCCATTTTACTGAATACAATATTTGTATTTCTCACCCAATAATAATATACAGGTACAATTGAACCAGTACTATTCAACTTATATTGAATTACATAATTGTCAAAATCATTTGGTGTTCCGGGGCCTTGATAAGCAATAGGTAAAACATCACTTGTAACCCAACTATATACCTTTACATCACTACCCGGGAACACGCGGCCCCACCACACGCTGTTATACACAACATCATCACTCTGGTGATAATTTACAAATTTTGTTGTAGTTGTGTCGAACCATAACTTTCCTAATTCTCCTGATCCCCATACAGCAGATCCTTTATTAGTTGCGTCGGGGCTATTGTAATTAGCAGGGTCAGCATTAGATATTACATCTAAATTCTGACGTACTGCACCCAATATTTTTCCCTGTAATGGATCAATATAATCTAAATTATCTAACGTATTGTTAGTTGATACGCTATATAATTGAGCATTTTGTATTGCATCTATATTAACAATAGGTGCAGAATTACGATACATTGACCAATCTGGTGTACCGGTGGCATTATTATATATCACAACTTGACCGTTGTTATAACCTGGTCTAAAATTAGGAGTACCAATCATAGCATACTCGTTAGTAAACTCTAATGCAGTTCCATAATATGGTTGACCACCGTAATCAACATTTAATGCGTTAACACTTTGTGCATACACATAAGCGCCGGGATTACTTGCAGTTTCATTGTATACTGGCAAATAATCATACATATATACTGCACCTGCATTAACAAATGAATCTAAAAACTGTGTTGTGTTGTTGTCAAATAATGTATCATTATCATAATTTTCATCATCAGATGCATCAAAAGTAGTCTCCGCATATCTAGAAGAAACAGGTGCTCCTACTATAAATGATCCTGCTGAATTAAATTTAATCGTATGGCCAAATTCAGTTCTACCTTGACTATGCGGGTCATTAATTAATTGTGTTTGTGTATATATTTTTATACCTAATTGATTTAATATTTCTTTGTCTAATACTGATACAGTCAATTTAGCATTGATATATGCTAAATCTATACTAATAACTTGAATAGTTAAAATATTATCAATTGATGCTGAAGCGGTAACATTAGTAATATTAGCAGAAGCAATTGCACTAGCTACTAATGTTGCATCTCCTGCAGGTATGATTACTGAATAACCATTAATTAAAATAGTTACTTCTGCTGTTACATCACATGGTGTATAACCTGTAATTATACCATAACTACCGCCGCCATATGTATAACGATATACTGCACCTTCTTGATTTTTATTGTTTATTTCGAAAGGAGCACCGATTAATATTTCATTTGCATAAGTATCTACATCTAAACTATATCCAAAGTTTGTTCCAACTTCTGGATTAGAATCCAATGATGTGAACTCTTGTGTTAATACAAACTCTGAACCACTAACATTTATGATATCACCTGCAGTTAATGAACCATATATGTTTATACTTGAGTTTGATACACCATATGAATTGTCATCAATCAATGTTCCATTAACGCTAACAAATATAGGCTCATATTGTGCAATTAATGTCATGGTGCCAGCTGTATCTAATAATACTACTGTTGCACCACCTCTAGTTAATGACAACGTTACGGTTGACCCTACTATGGTTTTAATATAATAAACTTGATTTAATGATACTTCACCGTATACAATTCCTGTAAATATTACTGGCATAGCAATTGATAAAGAAGTAACATTATCTAATGTAATAGCGTTGCTTAAAATACTTGATGCTGTTTTTGTCAGTGTGGTTGGTTGAAATATCAAACTAAACGTTTGTGGAATATAAGGCAGACTAGTGTAAGGCGCTTCAAATGTTTGCACTATTCTTTCAAAAGAATATGCATATCCTAAATCATCGACCCCACTATCTTGATAAGGTGCACTTACAACAATATTATTTCCATAATAATTAGTAGCAATAGAATATCCAAAATTGTCACCGCCCGTTGATACAGTACCAGTACCTGATTGTGTTGATGCATTACAAGTAAATTTTGTTCTTATTGTATTAGATGGCGCTCCTAATGCTATAAAATCAGTAGTTCCTATAGATTCTATAATGTACGTTCCACCTACATTCAAATTACCAACATTACTAATGGCAGGAGTATTGACAATATTTGAATATTCATATTGTCCAGTAAGTTGAGACTTACGATAAACATAAACTAAATTTTGGTCAGATGCAGAAATATACAACCAATTTTGATCTCCTGATAGTGCAACAGATGAGCCCCAATCAAGTACAGAATTATTGTTAGGTGATTCTATGACTTGATATTCTTGTAATTCATTTACTAATGTTGTAATAACCAATTCATAGATATATACTTTTCTATCAGAATAAGATGCACCGGTTGGCTGTGATATTACAAATAAATTATCTGAATAAGAAATACTTGAGCCAAATGAAGTATCATTGGTTATTGTTTGAACAATACTATATGAATCAAATACCGGGCTATATGAATACCGGTATGCGGCTCCAACTCCAGCATCAGTAACTAAGTATCCTAAATTAGGGGTGAGTGCTACCGCACTACCATATGTTATTGATCCAGTTTTAAATAACTCATCATCATACAAATAGTTTAAACTTTTACGATATACTGCCCAAGAGCCGTCGTCATTTTCATCTACCCATACTTTATTTTTTACAAATTCACTATCAAGTAAAGGCAATGTATTAATATCTTTAGGCGTCGCAACACGTTGTGATGAGAATTTAAAAGCTACCCCTTGTCCTAATATTGTAGTAGTTGAAGGAGATATACTTAATAATATTGTTACTCTAAAATTATCAACAACCGATGAAACGATTCTATAACCATTAATATTACTGTTAAAATTAATAATAGCAAATGGTTGATACTTGATTAAATTATGAGGAGTTGCAAACTGTATTGTTACAGTACCATTCATATTATTATTAGCGCCTATTACTTGACCAATACTAGACGGAGTATATACTTGCCATGTGCTACTGTAATCTGCTAACCATACGTATTCATTTACATATAAGTTAGAAAGTGGTGTAACAGCAGTATTCAATCCATTGTAATAATAGGATGATATCTTTACATCATTGAAATTAACATATCCTGCATCCGGGAATACTTTGTTTGGAGTATTAGTTGGTAATGTAGGTAATACATTAGGATTATTTATAGGTCTACCATAATTAAATATATTATATATAGGAACTTCTTGTTGTACTCCATTAGTATATACACCATTAGTTAAACCAACAATACTAGGATTGCTCGTTAATAAATTTTGATTTAACCGAAAATCTACAAAGTTATTGTTTAAAACTCCACCAAACTCACCAGTCTTAATAGCCCAATTATCATATATATCATAATTAATTCCACCCTGTGGTAATGATAATCCTTTAAAATTGTTTGCCGCAATTCTTGTACCTTTTTCTTTAATCAGATTTTTATAAACATTAACTTGTGTTATATCTGTTAAGTCTGCAAGTGCAAGATAATCACGTGGTCGATATCCAATCAATGACCAACTTAGTAAATCACTATCTTGGTCTAAATTGCTTTTATTTGTGTCATAATATAAAGTACTCTCATATGAACGTGTGGAACTATTTGGTAAAAGACCTTTTTGAATTTCATTATAATCTGTTACTTTCCAATCTTGTTCTTCAAACACTTCTTTTGCATTTAATACTTTTAATGCAAACCAATATCTGTTTTTATACTTAACAATACTGCCACGAGTATATTTTGAATTAGTATTCCATTCTTCTATATTATCTTGATTTAAGATGAAGCCTTGTGCATCAACTGTACCATTCCATTCAGCAGATTTTGTGCCCCTAGTTAAAATACGATTTTGTCTTAATCCAGTAGTCAAATTATATAAAACATCGTTGAATACTGTTACATTATCAAAAACAACACCATGCTCAAAATTGCTAATATTAAATTGACCGTATGCAACAGTATCACCTTCATTTAATGGTCTAGCACTAAAGAATGTACTATCACGATTTATAGACAAATCTACACTTTGTATTGGGTAAAAGTTTTGATTCAATATAAAGTTTTGTTTTTGTAAAGTCAATGGTTGTACCACATGACTATCTTTATTAATTGTAATCAAATTAGCGGCTGGATTTAAGTTAACTAAACTACCTATCTCCCAACCAGATTGTGACCAATATAATAATTCAGTAATCATTTGACGCCAGTTAACATCTATACCAGATTCAATCTGGTCAAATAATACACCCTGAGTTAATAAGAATTGACCATAACTAGCAACAAATTGACATAACGATTGTATGTCAACAAATTCAGTACCATATGGAATTATATTAGTTTTTGTTTCAGTATAATCATTTGCAATCTGTACTGAAACATCTCCTACAGTAATTTTGTTATAATTACCATTAATTTTAGGTGTTACCGTTGTAAAATATGCTGTATCCTGTGAGTTGCCAAAGACTTTCCAACCGGCGCTTGTGCTTTGTATAATAACTCCACTGTACACAATAGTAGTTGTGGGTATGTTATCATACAATATCATACTATAGCTTTCGTCAGGAATTAATAATGACGCATTTCTACTATTTGGTGTTCCTTTTTCTACATAGAAGCCAAGTAAACTTTTATCACTGAATCCGGCGAGTCTATAAATTAATCTTACATCTAGATTATCAAACAAATCAGTAATATTCTGTGTTGCATCAACCCCCATTTGTTTTTCGTAATCGACTATCCAATTCACATAACTTGTCTTAGCGGTGCCATTACCATATATGGCAACATCGCTAATAATTAAATGACTACGATTATTAACTAGATACTGTTTAAACTCAGTACTATATTTGTAGTTGTCTACGTCAAACCCTAAATTAAAGAATTGAGCAGGTTTAGTAAGGGCAAGAATCTTCATTAAATCAAAAGGCCAGCTACTACTTCTACGATAGCTAAATTCTGCAGGGCCAACATCACCAACTACCCAATCATTGCGGAAAGTTCGTTGACTATAATTACCCATGACAGCATCAAAAGGAGATAACAAATTGCCAGCAGTATCTACTGGTATGACTTGTAACAATTCTTCTCTAATAAATTCAGGTAACACAATTGGATCACCGTTATTCCAATTAATGCCCGCTGCCATATCTCCCCATAATATTAAGTTATCGCTTGTATAAGGAGCAGGGCCGTATCTAGTAGTCCACCAACTTGGTTCATCAGTGAAGCCAATCATTTCCCATGGACTTATATTTGGTGTGCTAGTATCATAGAAATATTCATATATACCTCTCCAAAATCCTTGTTCAAACGCTTGACCATTAATCTTATTACCTGATTGATTATAGTTGTAACTATACTGGTCAGTTGACTGATAGAATTGCTTCTTATATTCAATACGATTTTGACCAACCCAGTTTAAGAAATATTGGCTATATATCTGCAATACTTCATCATATGAATAATCAGTAGTTCTAAAGAATCCCGGTATAACATCATATTTGCTTATCGGAATTAAATCTGACAATTTTAAGTTATTATAAACCCTAGTCTCAAATTCTAATAGTGCTTGATCTCTAAAATCAACTAAATATCCATCAATATAATCACCATATAACTTAGTATAAGAACCATCATGCCCTAATATAAAATATGTTGGTTGTGAATAATCAGAATCCAATACAACACTCGGTATAAATGAAGGGTATAAACCCAATTTAGTTGGTGTGTTTGGAACAAAACTGCCAAATGTTTGATTATATTCTTTAATAGTCACGATATCACCGGGTAACAAATCTTTTGTAATAGTAAGTGACGGACTATCTATGCTGACCGTATAATCTTGAGCTATAACTAATTGCACAGTTGAAGTGACATTATTAATCGTTGTCGTCAAATAAACTAATACACCATAATAATTAGCAGTATCAAAATTATATATACGTGTTAATGGGTATATACTTACATCTAAAGAATTAGCAAAGGTGTATGTATTTGTAGTATATGCCGATTTACTTGGCAACATATCACTCCAGAAAAAAGGTTCTGAATTTGTTTTATTTGCAGTAATTTGATCTAGTGCATCATCTAATATGAACGACGGTGTTTGTCTTATAGTATATTCTGTTTTATCTATTGTATAAACTAATAGTGATTTGAAATTTATATATTGTTGACTATTATATTGTAATGAGTTAAACAAATTATAATTTGGTGATCTTAATAGTGACCCCGATAATGCCAATGAAGCACTGTTCTGAATAATTTTAGTACCCCATGGCACAAGATTTCCTAAATCTCTATAATTATTTGAACCAAAAATGACACCGGTTGTGTTTGGATTATTATAGAAAATACTTTGATACTGCCCACGTATATCACCTACATTTACTACAGTCACATCATCATTGAATGGATTATTTTGCAAGTTGATAGGTATTTGATAATATGCAGTAGGACTTACTTGGTCACTTAATAATGTAATCTCAACTACGGTATCAATTAATGGATTAGGTACGGTAAAATTTACTATCGTAGAATTTTCTGTAATAGTAAAAGTGTATGTTGATGTATCCTGTAATACATTATTAACATAAACTTGAATATTAGGCCATACAGTATCTATTGAGGCAGCTATATCGCATGTATAGGTTGTTGTTGCTTCAGATGCAATATAGTCAAAAGAAAAGATTTGATATTGACGGCTCTCTGCAACTGCTGTTTGCCAACCTAATTGTCTAATAACATTTGTTCTAGAAGTATAATTATATACATAACCGGTATTAACTTTTTGCGTGATGGGGGATGACCCTTGTACATAATTGAAAATGGCACTATTTAACGGCACATCAAAACTTATATCACCTACGTTATTAACTGAGCTATAGCGAAGCGGGAATCCTAATATTATATCCTTTATACCTGAACCAATTCCATAGCTGAACAACTTGTTTCCTGCAAATGAGGTACCAACATATACATCGGTATCACCAAAGCTAATTCCATCATTGTCAAAAACATCAAAATACGGAGCTTGATTAACTGTAGTTTTTTGTTGTGATAATAACCATATTATACCATCAAAGTAAAAATTCTTACCTTGATTATTATAACCCTTAAAGGCAAAGGTACATTCTAATGGTAGTACTAATCCATCAATTGCTTCCGTAAGAGTAATTAAAGATGTTCCGGTACCTTGTATATCAGAGAATCTTACAACATAAATTTTATCTTTAACATTTGAATCTGTATCAGCAGAAAATACAATTCTTGCACCATCGTATAATGAATAGTTATCGTTAGATAAATCATTTGCAACCAATGAAGATGTTGTAGTAGACACAATAGTAGTAGGATCATTCCATGCTACGGTAAGAGTGATGGTAGTTGTTCCGCTAATATCAGTAATTGTTGTATTTCTAGGAAGGACATTAGTAGTGTCATTTATATATTGACCAATTTGAAACGCACCAGTAATATCATCTGAATCTATTGTAATAGTTGTAGACGTTCCGGTAGTACTTGCAATTTGAGCAGTATATGCTGTATATACTTCAACATCCGGCCAATAGTTTTCTTGTCCAGCCACATAACTAAAGGCATCAGTTGTTCTATCATCAAAGAAATCAATAGGAGCTTTACCTATAACTCCGTTATCAAATAATCTTAAGTTAGGATAGAATTCAATAATAGGGCGTTTAGCTTTATTATCTTGTGTGGCATAAAGTGTTGCAATGTTAGGGTTATTATTATATGTTGCTGTTGCATTAATTACGTCTACATGGAACCATCTATTACTACGACTCCATGCATTCTTATCAATACTATTTCTTGATATAGTAATATAGTCTTGATACAAAGGAATATACAAAGTACTATCAAAATTACCTATATCATATGGCAATGAATCGTATGGTGTGTAAGTTCCTGTAGTAAAGGGTTCTGGCGCAATTAATGTACTAGTATCTAATAATTCAATGAATGTGCCTACACCTTCTACATAATACTCACCTTCTTTATAACTTCTAGGAAAAATGTCACCCGAGAAACTTACTTTAAGACCATTTGTAAAAACTACACCATTCGGCGAAGTATATTGTTCTTTTCCTAATATAGTAGTAATGTCTAATTGATTTGTTGAATTACTTTCAATTAATCTAATGATACCTACTTTGTTTGGACTAGTACCATCTTGGTAATATAATGTATCTAATACTGCGCTTTGGTAAGGGATAAGGTTAATAGAACCAAAATTATTACGATAGAAATCTCTTGCCTTCCATGCTGTGCCGTAATTTGCTGTAATTTTTTGATTTGTGGGAATACTTCCAGCGTATACTAGTCTTAACACAGGATCGGATATTGAACCTTCATATGTAATTGTATAGAACGTAGCAGACACATCAGTATAATATCCACCTTCATAGTTTGCAAAATTTGTACTATTTCCCGGAGGAGTATATGGTGCTCCTCCATTTGGTGAAACAGATGAACTAGTTTCTTCATCATAGGTAGTAGTGTCATAGAACTTAGAAATATACCCTTGTTCATTTACAACACCGGTGTTGTAGAACATTACGGTTAAACCTTCTAGACTTGTTACGCCATCTATATTTGTAACGGTGCTTAACAACTGACCATTAATGTTATCATATGGTGTAGTGGATACAACATCTACTTGATTACTACCGGGGAAATTGTAATCATCTTGTGCATTTTTGTATGGTACATTAAATGTTACAACACCTACGGTGGCTCCATTATTCTCTACACCTAATACATCGCGGGTTTGCACGTTGAGCTGTTGTGGATCATACCCGGTTACGCCCGGTTTTCCCTGTATCCAAAATTCAGTAGGTTGATTTACTGTAAAAGTATATGTGCCGCCACGAATTAATGTTAGTGTAGGGTTTGTTGTTCCGGCAGGATTAACGTCACTAGAAATATTATATCCATTGGGTAAACTTTGAACAGTATAGTCAGCCGCAGTGTAAACAATATCAGTTGAAATATTAACAACCGGGGCGCCAGTTGGTAACCAATAATATTGATTAAAGTTAATAATTTTATCTAGGTTAGTAAAACTATCCCATGAGTAGAATTCACTATTAAACAATCTATCATTGTTATTTGTAATAGCACCTTCTAATCTTAATGCATCAATTATACCCGGATAACTAATGAAATCTTTAGCAGTACTAGTGTTTGTTTTTGTAAACACAACACCTGGATCTAATTGATAATCTATTCTTGTTTTAGTAGGTTCAACTACATAATTGTCTTTAGCATTAATACCGTAACCAAATCTGCTACCAATGTAACCTTCGATTTGCATCGTGTTTGGTTGGTCAACAATTTGATCCAGAGTTGCACCTAAAAATTGTGCATTAGTGGGTGTTTGAAATATTTCTGGTAAAAAGTTTAGTGTTCTAATTCGTGCTGCCATTATAACTCTCTGTTATTATATAGTACTTATCTTATTTGTAATTGCACTGGTGTGAGTGCCGCAATTACTAATACATCATTTGCAGTTGCACCATTTACAAAAATCTCAAACGGTGCTGATTTAATCTCATATAAATCACCAAAACTCATTGTAGGGTCATTTGGTACGAGAACTACTGAACTTACTAAATCACCTAATTGTGCATGTAAATATGCACTCAATTCTGAGAAATAGAATGTGTCTCCAAATCCCCAATTATTAATATTGAAATAACTATTCATTGCAGATAAAACTGCACTACGTATTTCACTATCACTTGCATTGGTTGATTGAGATTTAATTACCTTAACCGTTCCCTGTAGTTGAGTTGGTGCCTTTGTACCAAACAGTGGAAGAAACCGAACACTATTAGGTACTACACTATCAGTTAACATTTTGTATTCATTTAGATTGCTATATGCCTGTTGCAATTCATTAATGGTTGGGACATTTGGTTTTGTAATAGTTCCAGTAGAATCTTGAATCCAATTTGTATACTCAGTATAATATGCTTGTGTTACTAAATATAAATCAATAATATTTGTAGTAGTAGGATCAATACGTGTAGTATTATTGCTATTATGTCTATATTGATATGCTAACTCTTGTCTACCGGGCTTCATTAAATATTGGGGTTGACTAATCACTAAGTAGTACGGCGTAGTGACTGCGGTATCTTGCACTGTTGTGTAAAATACATTATCACTATATGCGTAAAATACTTGTCCTAAAGGATATTCATACTTAACAACTTCAATATTAGATAATGTAGGATATTGATATACTACATCACTAGTGTATATCAATTGATATCGAGATAAATTAACGGCGTCCTCTATCAATTCAAAGAATGTATAGATACCTGTATTAATTCCACCGGTTACATAACCTGTTACCGTTTCAAAAAAATCAGGATCAGTTACAATTTCTTTATTGTTAACATCTATACTTGCTACTTCAACTTCAAAATCATTGACATAACCATCGCTCTCCACTGTTTGACCAATTACATTAACCTGTACAGGTCTTGCTAATGGATAATTACTACTAGGTTGAGAATTAGATGGCAATACTTTAACATAATCTGCTAATATTTTTCCAGTAAAAGGATCATACACTAACTTACCTGTTTCAAACCAAAATCTAGTATCAGCAACACTACCAAAATAATAGCGCAATGACCTATATGATATTTGATATCTATTACTACCTATACTATTAAAATTTACAAACCATCCAGATGCATCATATGCATCAATACTCCACCTATCTTGTGTAATTAATAAAGCATTATTAAATTTCAAACTGAAACTTTGATTTAATTCCATTCTAATAACACATTCATTAATTACTGCTGTAGGAAGTGTGTTACCGAATGCAGGAATAACCTGAGTGATAATAGCTCCGGTAGGAATAAATCCATTTAATGTTACTGGTCCTGATCCATTACTAAAATTACCAGTGCCATTATTATAACCATCACCTATTACACTTAATATAGTTGTCCAATAAAATAAGGTGTCACTTGGACTTGCAATACCATATACTAATCTATTAGTTGAATCAAAGTATGCACCTGCGGGTGCTGTGACTTTAATTAACGCACCTTTGGTAACATATTTCATATTATGTGTATTATATGTGCCAGTAGCTATTGGAACATTAGCTGATCCACTTATATTATAAAAATAACCTGTATTACTATTTGCATCTACTGTACTTGTATTCCAATATACAACGCCATCACCTGACGCAACATTAATATTATAGCGTGGATAATTTTGTAGATAATATTGCTTTGCACGATTGTCAGACAAAGCAAGTGCTAATGAATCAGTTAAGAATTTAATGATATCACCGGTGTTTGTAATAGTTAATAATAAATAACCATCATCACTATTTTGATATAGACCCCCGTCACCTGCAAATGAATTCGTGCTGGAGTATTTTCCTGTAGGATCAAGTAGGTCTAAATTTTTAGACACGCCAATAGAACTACGATTAATAGCGGCACTTTTAATAATTGAACTGTATAATGTATATGGGAAATTTGTATAATCTTCACCATTAACCATTCTGTTCTGAGTATAATATCGAGCAGGAGCACGTAGTTTAATGTTTGCTAATGATTCTCTGGCTTGCGCTGTTGAAGCTGGTGTTTGTAATGATAATCCTATAGTGAGTGCTTCTGTTCGTCCTGTTCTGCTAATATACTGTATTGTTACTTGAATCCCCTGCATTTCAGTTGGATCAATAGTATATGTTAATGCATTACCTGCACGTACATATGCTCTAAATGTTCCAACAGGTGCTTCGGAAAATACTCCATCACCGAAACTATAGCTAACTTGGTCATTGAACCTTGATACAACTGAGAATACTTTTTTGTAACTATTCTCGGTTTGAAGTGAAGCATTAGCATATACACTATCTACTAATCTCCAAAGCGTTCTACCACCATTGCTAGAATTTAATTGGTATAACCAAGTATCGGTGTTGTTGATACCTTGAATATCAATATCAACTACTTGATTACTAATCTGTTGAGCTAAATTAAAATCGTAAGTCTGCAATGTTCCTTGTTTAAAATAAAAGAAGAAACCTGTATTTGGACTACCATAACCCAATTTATCATTACGATACATCATGTTCATCTTACCACTAGGTGCAGGTGGAATCTCATAAACAGAATCCTGATCTAGACTAGTTGCGCTTACTAATTCAAAATTCATATTGATGGTATCTACTGTGCTACTGAATGGTACAATAGGTAAATTAGCAGGAGGAATATTTAATGAATATTCATCCGTTTTTACTCCTAATAATTCTGCTGAGTTACCGGGGCGACCAACACGCTGACTGTTAATTAATGCACTATTGATAATCGTGTTAAACTGCTCTAACCAACCAGCATTTGCAGGATCATTCCAAAGAATAGTTTGATTACTTAAGTTGATTCCGTTAACATCGGTAATGTTTTCAGTTGTACTAATGTTTGTTACTTTAAGATAGCCCTGACCTGCAATATTACGTTTAGGATTATAACCTACTAAATTTGCTAATTTGATAACACTATCTCTACGCTCAGCCGTATCAATAAAGTTTTCACGTGTGTTTAGGTCATTACGAAAGGCTAAACCCTGTCCCATAAACGCAATAACGTCTAATATTGCAATAAATTCACTAGATTCAATGTAATCGTTGAAGGTTTCAGGATAATAAGTACGTAAATAATCTATGAAACTCTTGCGTAGGGTTTCATAATCGTAGCTTTTAAAATCGGCTTCACGAAAGGTTTGATAGATTTGTTGCCAATTCTGAACACCAAATATTGCTGATTGTCGGGATGATGTTGCCATAGTTATTCTCTTTTAAGTATTTATCTTAAATGAAAACAACGGTTTTTGTTATTGTATGCTAGCAGTATTAGTTAAATTATTAAAGAAAACATTCAATATTTCTGCATTATTGAAGGGTGCAATAGCCAATTCTACTTCAAGTAATATGCCATTTTCCTGTGTATAACTTTTTACTGTATTGATGATTAATCTAGGATCATTGTTACCAATTCTACGTATCTCATTTTCAATTGTCAATCTAGTGTCAGCATCATTTGGCTCAAAAATATAACTCCAAATAGTAGAACCATAACCAGGATTTCCAACTTTCTGCCCCTGCTGAATGTTCAGTGCATTGACAAAATCTCTAATTACCAATGGTTCGTCTACAATACGATACTTTTTACCCGGGATAGTTGGCTTTAACACACCGCCGGTACCGCCATCTATGCCAGTACTGGCATTAGTTGTCTTTGGCTCATTTGCCCCGATTGTTGAGAATCCTACATATGTTGGCATAGTTTATCCTATAGCTATATTTATGCTACTGTGTTTAAGGTTTTTAGCTCTTCACCTAGCGCAAACCATTTATCTCTCAGTACATCCAGTTGAGGGTCACCTGCTGGAAGTTCAGTTTTTGCTTTAGCGTATTCTAATCTAGCGTTTCTAACTTCTTCAATTTTAGCCATTAATTTTTTGGTCAATTCAGCTTGTTCATTGAGTTTTTCAAACAGTTTTTCAGTGCTTGGGGTGTCCCCCGTAGTTGCAGGATTACCACCATAATTAGGTAATGGTATCTTTGGACTACCAAATACACTAGATAACTGACTTGTTAATGATGTGCGGTCATTTGTATTGATGCCGACAACAGGCAATGTAATTGAGACTGCACCACCTGAACTTAATGATGCAATAGAACTATTTAACTTTGAAGCTAATGCTGGACTTAGTCCAATACTTGCTAATGCTTGTAATGATGCTCCGGGAGCTTTTAATTTATCTATTAAACTACTTGCGCCACCTGCTAAGTTACCGGTACTTATAGATGCAGTAACTTGTGATATTGCTCCGGATATATTGCTAGCACCCGGTATTGAATTGATTGCACCTTTCGCACCATTGATAACCGTTGCTACTGCATTTTGTGCTCCGGGTAGTCCACTTAGTCCGGTAGAAGAGTTACCAGGTAATAATGCTCCAACTGAGTTAACTGCATTTTGTGCAACATTTGCGACACTTGATGCGGCTGCTACGCCAGTTGTTACTGCTTTAGTAACACTATCCAATCCGTTAATTGCTGATGATGCGGCTCCTGATGCGATACTTGCGGCATCTATTCCTGAAGCTGAGGCTGCAGATTTCAATACTCCGGCAACATCACTTGCTTCTGTGCCAGACGCCTGTACATCTGCTGTAGCCTTATCCGCAATTTGTTTTAAGTTTTGCGGTACACCTGCTTTAAGTGCTGGGAATCCACCAGTAATTGCGGCAAATGCCGATCCAGCAATACCTTTTGCACTATCAAACATACCAGACAATCCAGCTGTAGCTCCTTTTGCTAATCCAGATAATGATCCTGCTATTGAACTTAATCCTCCGGTGCTTGATTCAGCTAAATTGGCCGCATAATTACCTGAGGTTATTGATCCAGTTACACTGCCTATTAATCCATTAACTGATTTACCAACTGATGCTCCAATGTTAGATATACCTTTTCCTAAATTGCCGGACGCTGTTTTCATAAAATTAACAGTGTTGGATAGTCCAGCTGTTGCTGTTGCCGTAATTATACCAGCTACTGCACCGGATGCTTCCTTACCTGTCATAACACCTGATTGGGTTAGTTGAGTTTGTGCTTGTTGGAAAGTAGAAACTTGAGTTTTAACTTGAGCAGTGGTACTAGCTATATAGGCTTGTAAATTCTCTGCACCTGGCATGCCAGTAAACAAGTTGTCCGTCATTGCTTCTTCAACTGTTTTACCCTGAGAAATTAGTGAGGCAATCAATACGGCTGATCCGGGCTTCAGTATTCCAGCAGATTCCATTTGCTGAGGACTTTGTGCCAACTTACCAATTGCCGCAACTGGTCCGGACGCTGTTTGTACAACACTTGCACCTAATGCAGTAGCGGCTGCAGCCGGACCCGTTTGTGCCATAGCCGCTACTTGTCCAACCATGTTTGTTGTAGTATTTTTGTCTAGTGCTTTGCTAATTGCACCAGTGACTGGCACTGTCGCAGATACACTTGCAGATACAGGAGTGTTAGGGGTATCAGATACTTGTGCATTTACTGCCGCAACTGCCAAAGATGGGGGACTTGGGAAATTAGCATTAGCATTATTGTCTACTTTAACATCTACACCCTGATTTGCACTAGACCACGGTGCATGTGCAGGTGCTCTACTTGCAATACTAAACAATGATCCTGGTGCGGCTGCCCAACCTTTAGTTGAATCATACAGTGTATCAGTATGTGCTACAACCGTTATTGGTTTAACTTCAGCTGGTACAAGGCCAGCTGATCCTGTATTTAAATTAACCTTACTACCGTTAATAAAGGTAGTTGCTGAACTAGCAAAACTTGCCTCTCCGCCTGAATTTAAACTCATCCCGGCACCTACTTTTAATGTATATTGACCCAATGATTGTATTTTATAATCAGTACCAATTCTAAAATCAGTTTTCTTATCACTATTAATAGTGATATTTTCTCCATAAAGATTAAAATCTTTCTTGGCATGCATATTGATATTGTTGTCAGCATGTAAATTTAAATCGCCCTGTGTTCTAATGTTAACTGAGTTGGTAGCATACAAATCAATAGTACCTTCTTTACCTAACTCAACCCAACTTTGTCCATTAGCGTGAATGATATGTAAACATTGACCATCATCACTCATTAGTATTTGATGCCCCAAACTGCTACGTATTCTTATTAATTGATCTCTACCTAATAGGTCACCGTCGTCCATTACAATACTATGACCAACCCTACGTGAAGTTATTTTTAATCCACTCTGTTGTCCTTCACCGGTTGCGGCGTCAGCAATTGTTTCATCAGTAAAGCCACCTTCATAGATAGGTCTACCAGGAGTGTTAACTCCCCAACCAACACGACTAGGACTTTCACGTTGCGCTGATGTACCGATAGTACCTCTAATTGTATCTCTAATTAAACCTTGTTGATTTAATACACCTGCAAGATAACTGTTAACTGGTTTAGGTTCATTATAGAATGTAGGACTATCATTGATTGCATTATTATTTGTGTTGATGTTAGTGACGGGTAATTTTTTTGCCCCACCATAACTGTTTGCTTCACTTGAATTAGTAACTACTGTTTCTGTTGATCCGTTTGCTGGCACCATAAACAATGCTTCTGGTTCTGGTACACAACCGATCCAATATCCGTAATTAGGATCACCATTAACAAATACACAAATAACAGTTGTGCCTATATCAGGTGGACTACTCCACATTCCATAACTGACAGGATTTTGTAAATATGTTCCGTATCCTGTCTTATCACCTGTACCCTCAGTTAGTCCATAAAAAGGTGTCATGTAACTAACTGTAATCCAACTATTACTATCAGAAGGATCAGTGCCTCCCATATCACTTATATAAACTCTCAATCGACCTGAACGTATTGGATCAATATTATCTTTCACTACTCCAAATACAGGCACCGGACTAACTACCGCACCTCCTGCACCTAATTTACTTGCGCTTGTTGCGCCTTTGGGTTTAAAGATATTATTTGCCATATTAATTATTTAATGTTATACACCTTCACCGGGTCTTGTTCTAGTGTTTAATGTAGTATCTTGCGTTTCTCTGCCAGCGTCAGGGCTTTGAGCATTGGCAACACCTGCTTGTGTTAGCCCCACACTTTGTACACTATCATCATTTGCTACACCTTGTCTTGTATTTTCTGTTGTAGTTGTATTTGGTGAACTACTATAGAAAAGTGAAATATCATCAGCCAATCTATTAGCTGCCACTGCTTCATCTACACCAGAAAATTCATTATCAGGAGTATATCCGGATGAAGCTGATGTGGTGCCTCCACTACTTGGTGTAGGCCCGTCGCCACCTTCACTCGTACCTGTACGTACATCTGATCCTGCTAAATCTATTCTTCTAGGATCATTTGCGGCGAATGCGGATCTTGCATTATTTGCATTTTCTTTTGTTAATGCTACTCCGGTTCTTGCGGCGGTTGCATCTGTTACATTTGCTCTTCCACCAAGTGCCGCAGCCGGTGTGCCTAATACTCCGGGGAAATCATTAATGGTACAATTCAATGTTTGCTGAAAGGAGCCACTTTTAAAGCTATGTTCTATATCAAGCACCATATAACTAACACCTTTAACTTTATTAGCTACTGCGGCTGGATAATTCCAAAAATATATTGATGAATTTATACTCATCAAACCATCACTATTCTTATAATCTGTTGCTTCTTTAAAATCTATTTCAATGAAAACTTGTCCACCGTTTGGATTGATAGTAAACCCATCACTACCATAAAATTGATTGTATATCTGATTAATACTTGCCGGTGTTTCTTGTGACAAATAATCTGGATCACCTAATATAGTAATTCTTGCTTTAGTATATGCACCCGGATCAAATAAACTAGTCATGTATGCATTTTGTGCTTCCATACCAACATTTAATCCTCCTTGTGAGTCTTGATTTTGTTTCTGATTTGGATATGTAGGTACCGTTGCGCCTCCACCTTGACTAGCTGGATCTCCATTAGGGGTTAATGCTACATTAAAATACGTATTATCCATTGTCTGCTCATATGACAATATTTCACTATTCTTACCCGTAAACCAATATTCATATCGCTTATGCGGGCCATAATATTTGCTAGATTTTGTGTAAGGAGATGCGGCTGCAGGAGTTTCATATGGTTGTATGACGTATGTAATTTCATACGCAAAATCACCCACTTTATTATCAAATCCTAAACATTTAATTTCCGGACTTAAATTGTACCACTTGACAGGCGGTACATCTTTTTTAACAATAACCTCATTACTGCCCGTGTCTTCATCAGGTTCTTCACTTGCAAGAAATATAACTTTAAGTGCATCAGCCATGTATGAACTCTGTTTTATAATATTATTAATTGCCTGTGCTATGGGAATACCACCTTTAACTTGTATTAATTTTCTAGTGGTATCTGGCACTGCATTAATACTAGTAGATTCATTTACTTCATTTGCATTATCTGCCCTACTCATTGGATATCTAGATTTATCTAAATCTGCATCAGTAACAAGTCTTGCGTTTTTTAATAAAGCAGTGTCTCCTACAAATCTAACACCATATACATTTGGTATTTCAATTGCTTTTTCTCTTTTTAATTCATTCTGAGTCTCGTTTAATGTTTGTAACAAGCTTGTGATTCCGTCGCCTTTACCTACCAATGCTTCTTCAACTGTTCCTGCTGAAACAGGTACATAGGTATTTACCATACCTCTAGCTGTTCCCATACTAACCGTAGTTGATACAACAGACCCTCCTATGTTATATGTTGTCGCACCGCCGTTAATTTTAAATTTCATTGATGTTAATAATATATCATAAAATCTTTCATATACACCGCTAGCATCCGGGCTGGTGTTTAGTGTATCATCCGCAAACACTTGGCTAGCATTTGCTATATTTCCATTTTTATCATATCCCTGAAATCTAATACCCAATACAAAAAATTGTTTAGTGCCGTTTGTGGCTTTTTCATAATTTTTTATTTTACTATTTTTTACTAAAGCATCTCTTGCTCTTTTCAATTTAGTAATAAAAGAAAAACCATATGGTTCATATATGTTAAATGACAAACTTGTTACATTGGATGTACTCTGAGTACTTTTACCGTTAACAGCATTTTTAATTTTTAAATCGTCAATGTAAAAATCTAATTCAAATCCGGGTGCTCTCTTGCTTGTGGTATTATTAACACCACCTGATTGTGCAATTAAAAATGCACCACCGTTTGTTGCTTGTCCATTAGCATCTGTTGCTGATAATGCATTGATATTTTTTCTACCTGATAACTGAAATGCATCATATGCGTCAGGTGTTATCATATACAAGCTTAGTTGGTATGTGTAACTACTGAAATTACCTAATGGGTTTTGTAATCTACTACCTGGTTTAGGTGATTTACCTACACCTTTATCAACTACACTATTGCCTGCAGGTGATTGGGCTTTACCTGATTGTGTTTGACCTGCAAAACTTTTATTGATAGTTTCTTTTTCATCACTACCGGTTGCAGTAGCATTATTTTCTTTGGTAGATAGACGGGAGGCATAGTCTTTATCATAGCTATATTCACCGTCACCGTCGGTCCCGCCTAAATCATTTTTATCAGGTGTAGAAGATATTATCTCACCGTAATCACCGTATAATATTGCCATTTATATACCTAATACTTGTTTTAATGTGGCGGCGTCTGGTAGATATATGCTAGTTCCCGCAGTAAAATCAAAAAACGGATCAGCTAATGTGTTTGGATTTCTGCTTGCAAATACCCACCATAGCTTTGAATTACTATACAAGTCATACGCTAACATATCGGGACGTAAATTATATGTTTGTGTTATTTCCCAATATCTATCGCTACCCAATTTAGGAATGGATCTATCTACTAATACATCTAAAAATCTACCATTCACTACGCCTGTAGCAAAATACGGACTTGATGCTGGATATAAACTATTATTAGACATTACCAAATACCTCCACCTGAACGTTTACTTCCTCGTAATAATGCACCTGTTGCATATTCTTTGAGACTGAATTTATTGCTGATATCATTTCTTGTAACTATAGGTATACATGTTATTTGCAATTGTATTTTTGTAGGTATATACGTTGCTTCAGAGTTAATCATTGTATTTTGTGTTGTGAAGTTTGGTACTTTGGGTGCTAACCCATTCATTGCTACCCTTACTACGGGCGGGACAAAACTATTTAATACGGGTTTTTGTTGGGATATATTTACTCCCGGTTGATTAGTTTGACTGCCTGCTCTAATATAATCTACTTCTGTTGGAGTGGTATATGTAAAATTAGTCACAACCAATGGGTGTGCATCAAAAGTATATGCTCCAAACCCACTCAAGTAACATAATGGTGGGGGTACTCCGTTATTTGGATTCTTATCCTGCCCATAAAACATTTTAGTAACACTACGAAAAAAATGTATCACCGCTAATAAGTAATTTGCTTCAGTTGTATCTTGTGCAGTAAAATCCGCAGTAATAGATACAGTATCTACACTACTTCCCTTATATTGATAAACTTTATAGTTACTATGTATTAAGTCACTTGCATCATATCCTGCGCTGTATGTAACTGAAATTGCCGGAGTATATGGAAAAATTACTCCATCGGTTGATTGCAGTGGTGCTAATATACCTGCTTGCCCTGCAGGTACTTTATATAAATAATTAGCACCTGGAGATAGACTTAATCTTGCTCGCCAATCTGGTTTCTGTTGAAAATTAGCACTATCATCTTTTGTTGCTGTACTACGGGTATCATTTAATGCAGTAGATATACCTTTACCGCCGCCACCAACTGCGGCATCTTGTGCATCTAAATCAGCTTGTGCCTTATTTGCGGCAACTTGTGCATCTATCCCATCAAACTCATCAGGTACTTTTTGTAGAGTAATAGTTTCTTCTTGTGCTGCCGCTAATCCTAACTGTTGTTCTACTTCTTCATCAGATAATAGAGGAGGTTCTTGTAATGCGTTTTCATTAGCGGCTATTTGGTCATCTATACCTGCAAATTCTAATGATCCATCTTCTAAATCTTTTTGTCTTTGTACTTGTTCATCTATACCACTAAACTCATCTCCGTCATTGGTAATGGGAGGTTCTTGTAATGGGTCATAAACTAAATCTTGTGCTTCTGTTCCAATGTTAGTGTTGGGGTCACTATTTGGATTTATTGGTTGTGGTGTTTGTATTTGTGCCTCTGCACCAATGTTAGTATTAGGATCGCTGGCAAGAGTTATTGTTTGTTGAGGTTGAGGTGCCGGTGTTTGTGAGTCATTACCAATATTAGTATTAGGATCAGTATTAGGGTCTACAAGTTGTTGCGGTTCTGCATTAGCATCTAAGAAGGCAGCATTAGTGGCTGCATTTTGTCCAGTAGCAGGCGTTGTTGCATTTTCAACTGCGGGTACAATAGGGGCGGGTGTGGTAGGGGTAGTAGGGGCAGGGGTAGCATTTTGCACACGGTTATTCAATGCATTTACTACTAATGCTCCTCCACCTATGACTGCGGCAGCAGTTAATACGTTGGAAATTGTTGAGTTTGATGTGTTAATAGACGGTGCTGTTGTGCTTGCAGGTGTTGTATTTGTTGGTAATGTGGTTGCGGGTATGGCTGCCGGCTGTACAGCCGGCACTGTCCCTATACCGGCTTTGGGCAAAGTAGCTGGATTTGCTTTTAATTCTTGTAGACTATTCAACACCCCTTGCTCAATATCAATAAGTTCTTGTCCAGTTATAGTGGTAGGAGGAGTATATCCAGGTGGAATAAACTGCTTAAGTTTAGATTGTACTTCTCCCGGTAATGATGAAAATGGTACCGGGTAAGTATAAGGTGAGGCTCCGGAAGTTAATTGTAAACTACCTAATAACTGTTTAGTTGCGTTAATATCTACTGAAGTAGATGTAATTAATTTATCCAAATTTACAATGTTTATTGCAGTAGTGTTAGGTTGTGTTACACCGTTATTAGCCATAGATACATCTTTTGCGTACTGTATCTTTTGTGCAGGTGTCAGGCTTGAATATGATGGCATAATATGTTGTTATCCTTACTTATATTTATCTACTAAATAAAGTAGTATTTTTACCCTTTCCCTCACAAAATAGTTGCTATTCTGCAACAATAATGTTATACTTACATCAACATACTAACGGAGAACTATGTCCCTACCCTCACGCAAACCTGTCAACTATTTAAATAATAAAGACATTCTAAAAGAGATTCACGAAAGCAAAAACGCTTATTGTTACTTTGCAGACCCAAGCTATCATCGCTATGACTTCATTGTAGATATGCCCCAATCTAGTATGGAAGACAGCTTAGAATATGCTTTCAAAGCAGAAACTATTCAACAAGCTAAAGAAACACGTGCTTTAAGATTAAGTTTAGAACAAGGTAGTAAAGATGCTGTTAGTCCAGATTCAATCAACATAACAGATTTAGTATTTCGTGTAATGACTTGGGATCATGTTCCGGTTGCACCAAAACAGCCCCGCAAAACAGTTAAAAAGAAAACAGCAAAGGATATCTTTGATTTTGAGGAACCAGATCCAGATGAAATCTTTGCTGACCTAGAAGATAATACTACTAAAGCTGAAGTGGATGATATGGTCCATGTTAAAGTTAACTTTCCCCCATTCCAACATTTTAAAATTGACGCAAATAATACATTTAAATGTGTGGGTAAAAGTCATTGGGACGGTGATTTAGAAACAGGTGTCTTTAATAAAGATCATGGTAAAATTACAAACAAACTTGCCCGTATGTACATTATGATGTGTGAAAAATACGCAATGAAATATAATTGGCGTGGGTATACGTACAATGATGAGATGCGTAATAGTGCTATCCTTCAACTAACATATGTTGGATTACGATTCAATGAAGCTAAAAGTGCAAACCCATTCGCATATTACACAGCCGCTATTACTAATAGTTTCTGTAGAGTATTGAATACGGAAAAACGTAATCAAAACATACGTGATGATATACTAGAAATCAATGGTCTCAACCCAAGTTGGTCACGACAGGGTATCGGGTCAAGTTCTACAGTATACGAAGAATAATTTAACCAAAGCCGTTGCTAATGTAACGGCTTTATTATATAATAAACGAATGAGTAACCTTTTCAAAAAAGCCGCTGTTTTTACCGACATTCACTTTGGTCTTAAGTCAAACAGCCTACAACATAACCAAGACTGTGCCGATTTCGTAGATTGGTTCATTACTAAAGCAAAAAAAGAAAACTGTGAGACATGTTTCTTCTTGGGCGACTATAATCATCATCGTGCAAGTATTAACATTCATACATTACAATTTGGACTACAAGCATTGGAGAAACTAAGTGCTAACTTTGATACTGTATATTTTATACCAGGCAATCACGATCTTTATTATCGTGACCGTAGGGACATTCATAGCGTTGAGTGGGCTAAACATCTACCAAACGTTAAGATCGTCAACGACTTCTTCAGTCAAGGAGATGTAGTTATTGCTCCATGGCTTGTGCATGATGACTACAAGGAATTACAAAAAATGAGTGGCAAATATATGTTTGGACATTTTGAATTACCTTATTTTCACATGAATGCTATGGTAGAGATGCCCGATCACGGTGAGATTAACGAAGACCATATGACTGGCTTTGAAAAAGTATTCAGTGGTCACTTTCATAAACGTCAAGCACGTAAAAACATTTGGTACATTGGTAACGCTTTCCCACATAACTATGCTGATGCAGGTGATGACGCCCGGGGCATGATGATATTAGAATGGGGGACTGAGCCAGTATTTCATACATGGCCAAGACAGCCCGTGTTCCGTGTTCACAAACTAAGTGATATCTTAGAAAACCCTGAGGGCTTGCTATTGATTGACAGCCATGTTAGAGTACATCTTGACATTGAAATCTCATATGAAGAAGCAAACTTCTTGCGTGAGACATGGATACCAGAACATAAACTAAGAGAGATGGCATTGATTCCTATGAAAGTAGAAACAAATGAGAACGGTCAAACGGCTGACGGACTAAAGTTCGAAAGTGTTGACCAAATTATTATTGACCAGATTAACTCAATTGAATCAAATAATTTTGATAAAAAGATTCTTTTGGACATTTATAACAACCTATGATTACATTACAAGACATTACATTACGGAATTTTTTATCTATTGGACAAGTAACACAAGCAGTTGACTTTGACAAGAAAGACTTAACACTTATTCTAGGTGAGAATTTAGACTTAGGTGGTGATGGTGCTCGTAATGGTACGGGCAAGACTACCTTGATTCAAGGATTATCCTATGCATTGTTTGGTACGCCCATTAATAACATTCGTAAGGATAATTTAGTTAATCGTACAAATGGTAAGGGTATGATGGTTACATTGACATTCAATGTCAATGGCACAAACTATAAGATTGAGCGTGGTCGTAAACCAAACATTCTTAAGTTCTATGTAAATGATATTCAAGATAAAGCTTCTGAGGATCAACAAGGTGAGAACAAAGAGACACAAGCGGCAATTGAAAAAGTTATCAATATGTCAGCCGATATGTTCCGTCACATTGTTGTATTGAATACATATAGCGAACCATTCTTAGCGTTAAAAAATAACGAACAAAAAGATATCATTGAACAGTTGATGGGTATTACGTTGCTAAGTGAGAAGGCTGAAATCATTAAAGAGATGATTCGCCGTAGCAAAGATGATATTCAGCAAGAGGAGTTTCGTGTTAAAGCTATTGAAGAAGCTAACAAGCGTGTCAAGGAACAGATTGACGCATTAAAGCGTAGGCAAACATTGTGGCTAAAGAAGCATGATGATGATTTGACTAGTTTGGCACTTCAGTATGATGAACTAAGCAAAATCAACATTGAATTAGAGTTACAAGCACATAAAGATTTGAATGTTTGGACAAAACAAAAAGAAGCACAAGATACGTACAATGCATTAGTTGCACGTTCTACTGCTTGGCAACAAAAACATGATACTGACGTTTCAATAGCACACAAAGCCTATTTGCTTAAAAATGAATATGACATTGAAACTGAACTTAAAATATGGACTGATTTAAAAGAATGGCTTAAGGATGAATCTGAACAAAAGATTATTGCTACCGCAATTGATACCCAAAATAAAAATATCACAAAAGAAAAAAAAGCAATCGATAAATTGGTTCGGGAAATAAAAGAACTTGAAGATAACAAGTGTTATGCTTGTGGTCAAGACTTCCATGATGACAAACATTTAGAAGTTACATTAGAAAAAACTACATTACTTGAGAATACAAAAGCTGATTTAGCAATTATGGAAGATCATTTAGAGTCTAACCAATCAGCACTCAAAGATATAGGTACTAAACCTACTCCGTCATATAAAACTGAAGCAGAAGCTATACGTCACAGTGGTGATGTATCTAACTTAAAGAAAGTTTGGGAAGATAAAAAACAAGAATCTAATCCTTTTAGTGAACAACTAAGTGAGTTGACTCCTATAGTTTTAGGTCCTCAACCTGTTACTCACTATGACACAGAAGCAGAGGCAATCAAACATTCAAGTGAGGTTGCTAACATTTTAAATCAAATTGATAACAAGTCACAAGAGACTGATCCATATTCAGAGCAAGTTGTTGAAATGGAAACACAAGCACTTCAAGCAATTGATTTTGAAGCTATCAATAGATTGACACGTACAATGGAACATCAAAAGTTTTTGTTAGATTTGTTAACTAGCAAAGATAGCTTTGTTCGTAAGAAAATTATTGACCAAAACTTAAGTTACTTGAACGCAAGATTGACACATTACTTAGATAAGATTGGTCTACCGCATCAAGTTATCTTTAAGAATGACTTGCAGGTTGAGATTACAGAATTAGGGCGTGAACTTGACTTTGATAACCTAAGTCGGGGTGAACGCAATAGATTAATTCTTGGTTTGAGTTTTGCTTTCCGTGATGTTTGGGAATCATTATATAGTCCTATCAATACATTGTTCATTGATGAATTGATTGATAGTGGGCTTGACACAATGGGTGTTGAGAACAGTCTTGCAATTCTTAAAGATATGTCACGTAGACGACAAAAATCTATTTGGCTTGTGTCACACAGAGAAGAACTAGCAGGTCGTGTACCAAACGTTCTCAAAGTTGTTAAAGAAAATGGTTTTACCTCATACAATACTGCGGTAGATATAGAATAATTTTATACACAGAAACACACGATAAGTAGTAGTATGTCAAGTCCACAAAAAGCAAAAGGATCAGGTTTTGAGCGAGAAATTGCTAAATATCTTTCAGAGAAGTACGGTGAAAGTTTCATTCGTGCTCCCGGATCCGGTGCTTATATTGGTGGAAAGAATCAATCAAGAACCCAAGTACTACATGAAGGTCAGATTAGAAGCTTTAAAGGGGACATAGTTCCTGGACAGACTTTTACTAAGATGAATGTAGAATGTAAGTTTTATGCTGATTTTCCGTTTCATTTATTACTTTCAGGGGAATGTAAAGTGATAGATGCTTGGCTAGAACAACTCATGGATGTAGCTGATCCTGACGATTGTAATATTCTTTTTATGAAGTTCAATCGTAAGGGTCGTTATATTGCTGTACAAAGCAAACTAACATGGGTTACTGACAATTTCTTGTATTATACAAGTCCTAAATTAGGAGATTGGATAATTATGGAGTTTGACAGTTTCTTCTTAAACAACAGTCAATTATTAAAAGCATATTCAGGCTCACCAGACACCACGTCAAATCAAACTATTACAAATAACAACATCCTCACAATAGCAACTTAATTAAAATAAAAATGTGTCGTCCTGGTTGCAGGACCTCCTTGAGTTTGTACAGATTGTGCTGTGCTGACGGATCTGGAGTAAGCGTGTATAGCGATATACACGGAATACCGAGAAGGCAATCGACAAAGCGAACCTTCAACAAGTCTATTGATATTTTGTCTTGAATCAATAGAATGTGCGTTGCTGAATGAAACACAAATGTGCGTAAATTCAACTACAATCCCATATACTTTACAGAGCAACCGGTAGCATTTAATAGCATCAAATAGCTAATTAAATGGGGAATAGATAACACTGGATGACGGTCGTGCAAAACAACCTTTACCATTGGTAGTGCTGAATAGCACTACCATGGCTTCAAATCGGCAATATAGTCTTTAATAAAAAAGAATTTAAAGATTAGATAACCGTAAACAATAAGAACGAACGAAGTGAGTTCTTAGATGAACGAAGTTCATCTTTACAAAGAAACAATATAATAACCCGATGTGATAAATGAACAGTTACGGATTTGCTTAGAAGAATGGCAATTGTGATTTCTTAGTCACTTCCATATTATTATCAATAATTTTCTTAATTTCTTCTCGCTCATCTGAGGACATGTTTAATATATCTTCATATGTTACACCACCTCTCATATACCAACTCATACTAAGAGCATTTTTCTTAATATTGGTACACTCTTCTTCCATATTATCTATCAGCTTCTTTACACCCTCGTGTTCAAGGTGTAGAAGCCTCATCCGAAAAAATCAGATGTATTTAACGTAAAGGGTTGTTCATATTCATGTTGACAATGCATACAACGAATTTTCAATGGTTTGATTTCTGTCTGTGCTTTAAGATTACTATTATGATCTCTGATAGCAACATAAGTATCTCTGTCACAATTTTGTAGATAATCCAATATATATTCTCTTTCTTCTACAAAAGCACTAGGAGTTTTGATATGTGTAATAGTTTGTGATAGTATACGCATTGTAACATCAGTAATAAATTTCAATGCCTGTTGAGTTTTCTTTATTTTAACAGTTTCATCTTCTTCTTTTTCTAACTGAATAAACATTCTTTGTGCTTCCATTTGACCAGTACCAGCTTCATTCATTTCTTTATAAGTCAGTGGTCTAAATTTAATTGATAGATCATTTAAAACTAATTCTTCATTATAATCAGCAGATTTAAGTTGACTTAATATTCCTATCAAATTGACTGCATATTCTGCAAATTCTTTACAACTTGGGCATTCTGATGCTACACTCATATCGTTTCCACCAGCAGCCGACCTAATTGCTATTAATACAGCATCCAAGTCAATACTATTGATTGACCATGGGTCTTTAATATCAGGTATACAGCTTTTGATGATATCTACCATTGCAGTTCCATTATACAGTGCATCCGGTGTTTTTGCACTAATTTCATCGATAGCGGTCATTGGATATACTGCTAATTCTCCAGACTCTGGTATAGTTAACACAGATGGTGAATACATTGTACCACCACTGGGCAATTTTAAATAAATTGAAGGTCTGCGAAAATATTGCTTTAAAGGGTTGTTTTGAATAGTCATTATTGTCCTTGATAAAAAACGGGCTTTTGCCCAATACTAAATACTACATAATATTTAGTAGGTAAAATCCATGTCACAAAATTTAGATCCAGAAGCTATTGACAAATTCAATGAATCACTGCGTGAGTTGAATAATAGTATGCCCTCATTTGTTTTGGGCATAAATCAAATTTTGGGAGTTGCCTCAGGTTCAGTTAAAGCGTCAGATGCATTAAAAAACTTATCAAAGAATGCCAAAGAGTTAACTGCAATGCAAGAAGCAGAAGCACAGACTCAGAAGAAAAAAGATGCAATAGATGCAAATAGAACTAGAGCACAAACTCAAGCGACAGATGCATTACAAAAGTTTGCACATGGATTAACAGATACATCTACTGAATTTGCAAAGTTTAACGGGGCATTGGGTAGTGCCGGCGATGCCGCATTAAGTATTGGTAAAAACTTTGGTTTACTTGGATTAGCTGCCGGCGCACTAATCAAAGCTACTACAATGGCGGCTCAAGCTGCCACTAAACAAGCAGATAATGCATTAAAAGCTACAGATGAATTTAACAAGATGGGTGCTGCCGGAGGCCATACTGCTAAAAGTATTGCTGAGATGGGTATTAATATTGGTCTGAGTAATGAACAATTTGCCTTAATGCCAAAGGCTCTTAAAAAAGCCGGTGATGGTATTGTTAGTTTAGGTGCAACTACGGCTGATGGACAGAAAAAATTCATGGGAATGCTTGCTGTTACTAATCAACAACGTGAGGCATTCCAGAGATTAGGCATTGGTCAAGAAGAATTAATGGAAAAACAAGCTGAATACATTGCATTGCAAGGTATGTCAGGTAAATCATTAGTTGGCCAAGCAAAAGATGCAGATAAACTACGTAAGTCATCATTAGAATATACTGAAAACTTACTACGACTAAGTGCATTGACAGGTAAAGATGCTGACAAGATTGCAAAGGATCAGCAACTTGCCAAGATGCAATATGAAGAGGTTGTTCAAACTAGAATTGAAGATGACAAGATTCGTCAATTAACACAAGAAGGTAGAATGGCAGAGGCTCAGGCAATAAAAGATGAGCAAAAAGCTAGGGAACAGTTTATCACAGATGCTACTTCACGATTTGGTGAAGAGACTGGATTACAGTTAGCTAAAGTAATGCGAACCGGTGCATTTGATGAATCTACTAAAGGTATTGCACAATTAGGAATAGATGCTACTGAGCTTGCGGCTAAGCTTAAGAAAGCAAAACCTGGTGAAGAAGTTGCTGATTTATTCAATGAGACTGCTGAAACAGTAAAAACAAAAGTAAGTTCAAATCTAAAGAATTTTGGAACTAGTCTACAATTTGGTGGAGAGGAATTAGGAAAAACATTAGGTCTTAACAAAGAACTAATATTAAACACCGGTCGAACAATTGAAAGAAATGAAAAAGAAGCTGATAGACTTGCAAAATTAGGTATAGGCAAACCTAGTGACGGAAAAACTGGTAAGACTTCTGAAGATGATCCTACACAAAAATACAGAAATGCATTAACCACTACTACAATTGAAGCTAATAGATTACTAGAAAAAACATTATTAGCCGGCAGTCCATTAATGAATGGCATCAATTTATTAACCGGGACATTTGCACTTTTAACGGCTGCAGCCGTTGCATCATCAGTAGCATTAAGTGCGATGGCATTAAAAGCAACAATTGGTAAAACTGTGGAAGCCGCAGGAAATATAGGCAATACTGGTGGCGGTGGTATACTAGATAAGATTTTTGGAGGAGGAGCACCTAGTGGTGGAGGTGCTCCAGGTGCACCTAGTGCTCCTAATGGTTCTGCTAAAGGTGGTAGAACACGTGATGCTAAAGGTAGATTTACAAAAGCTCCCGCAATACCTACAGCAACATTGGCAGGTGGAGGCGCCGGCGAAGGTTCTAAAGTAATGGCAATGGTTGGCGATGCAGGACCTGCATTGGCTAAATTAGGCCCAGGAGTAGGTGAAGGTGCCGCTGGATTCTTAAAAGCGTTTGCTAATCCACAAGTTGTTTTAGGTGCAGCCGGTCTAGGTGCATCTATTGCCACACTGATTGCAACTATCGGTGCTGGTATTGCCGGTGCAAGTTGGATTATGGGCAAA